>Ga0213866_10000070_pt1 | contig 82108 bp, 84 predicted proteins | sample PICome_11_FD_160079 | JGI IMG/M metagenome (GOLD analysis project Ga0213866, IMG submission 160079) | Coastal seawater microbial communities near Pivers Island, North Carolina, United States - PICO284 | ecosystem: Environmental > Aquatic > Marine > Coastal | place: USA: North Carolina... | reverse complement strand
CGATGCCCTGCCGGGCGCCGACGATCCCGATCCCATCGGTTCCGACGACGCCGCGGTCCTGCGAGCGGAGATCCTGCGACTGCGGGACGGGCTGCTCGCGGCGAACGGGCGCACCGAGGTGCTCCGCGACCGCATCGCCGAACTCGAGCAGCGCGAACGCGACCTCGACCGGGCGAACGCCGACCTCCACGCCGAACTGGGCCGCAACCCGGTCCTGCGAGTGGCTCGCACGATCCGACGTCGACTGTCGAGGCCGTCGTGACGTCGCCCATCGATCACCTCCTCGCGGCCTACGGGCAGGAGGCGGTGACCGATCCCGCCCCGGCCGACACGTCGTTCACCGTGATCGTGCGGACCCAGGGCCGCCGCCCCAACTCGTTGGCCGAGGCCCTCGATGCGATCGCCGCCCAGGACTTCCGCATGGTCGACACCGTCGTGGTGGTCCACGGCGACCCGGAGGTCGCCGACACCGTGCGGCCGATCGTCGACCGGCACCTCGGTGACCAGGCAGAGGTCGTCTCGGTGCAGGGAGGAGGCCGTTCGACGCCGTTGAACGTCGGCCTCGACCACGTCAGCGGCACCCACTTCTGTGTGCTCGACGACGACGACCTCGTCGAACCCGGGTGGCTGAGCGCATTCGCGGCCGCCATCGACCGGTCACCCACCGCCATCATCCGCGCCGTGACCCTCAGCCAGGCGTGGACCTCCGACGGAGGCGACGAACCCGTCCGCCCGATCGGCCCGATCGAACGGCCGTTTCCCGAACGCTTCGACCTCCTGGCGCACATGAGCCTCAACCTCACCCCGATCTGCTCGCTCGCGTACCCCCGACTCGTCATCGATCGTCTCGGGCTGCGATTCAGCGATGAACTCCCCGTCTACGAGGACTGGGATTTCCTGATGCGCGCCGCGATGGTGCTCGGGGTCGTCTCGATTCCCGACGCGACCTCGCTCTACCGTCGTCTCGACTCGGGCAACGCCGACACCGTCGAGACGGTCGCGACCTGGGAGCGGGCCCACGCGATGGTCATCGACCGCCTCTCGGCCCTGCCCGTGCTCCTCCCGGCCGGCGATGCCCGCCGCATCGCCGGCACCCACTTCGTGGTCGACGGCCGGAGCCGCCACGAAGCCGATCTCGCGACTGCCGAGGCGACCATCGATCAGCTCACACGCTCGCCGGCTCGCTGGGCGCAGGCATTCGCTCGACGGGTGACCGACGCCGTGCGAGGTCGGATCGCAGCGCGGCGGCCATGAGCAGCACCCAGTTGTAGGAGAACCACAGCACGAAGCTCTCGGTGAGGTTCTCGATGACGAGGAAGAGCACGAGCGCGAGCCAGGTCCAGGTCTCCACCGACGGCCGCCGCCACGCCGCGGTGATCGTGGCGTGGAGGGCCAGGCCGACGATCACGAGGAACGGCACCAGGCCGATGATGCCGAGACCGAGCCAGACCTCGAGGACGCTGCCGTGGGCGCTCCCTCTGGTCAGCAGATAGTGATCCGCGGTGAACTCGGGATTGCTCCAGACGTTGAACCAGCCGTAGCCGTGGATCGGCCGTTCGGCGATGCGGTCCCACACGAGGCTCCAGATCTCCCGCCGTTGAACGAAGGTGGTCTCCCCCCAGAGCACGGCCAATGCACCCGCGGTGCCCAGTGCTCCGAGAACCCCCAGGCCGGCACCGATGCGATAGACGCCGGGGCCGCGTTCACGGGCCAGCGCGCGGGTGCCGACCACGAGCAGGGCCAGGCCCCCGGCCACCAGCAGGGCCAGCCATGCTGTGCGGCTCCCGCTGCCGATCATGGCCACGCCGCTGAGCGCAGGAATGGCGGCGACCAGCACCCGCCGACGATCCGGTGCAGCCGCCGTGGCGCTGATGCCGAGGATGATCGCCACACCGGCGACCGGCGCCAGCGAGTTGCGGTTGGTGAACACCCCCCGCCAGTCGTCGTTGCGATCGAGCCCGATGGACTCGGACATCGCGACGGCGATGAGGCTCAGGGCGACCGCCACCGTGGTGGCCGCGGTGAGGGCGCGCCGGAAATCGGCGAACTCCAGATCGGCGACGATCCAGGCGAAGGCCGCCAACCCCACGTAGACGAGGGCTCGGCCGCGGGTGATGTCGGGGGTCAGGCTCCACAGGCTCGACGCCACGATCCAGCAACTGAGGACGACGATGGCCGCGGCCGCGATCCGGTTGGGCGGACGGAGACGCTGTCCGTCGAGGCGGTGCCCGTCGAGGGCGACGGCGGCGACGGCGGCGACCGCCAGGGCGACGAACACCGACCGTGTGAACGACTCCTCCCAGCTGAGTCCACGGTCGAGGACCCGGTTCGCGACATAGAACACGGGCCCGTTGGTCAGGACGAGCAGGCCGAGCGCGACGAGGGCGGGGCGGGCCGGGCTCAGACGCATCGTTCCATCGTACCGACGATGAATCGGTAGGATCCGACCGGTCATGGCCCGGTCTTTCACGCTCTCCCCCACGCTCTCGCCGTCGGTGCGCAAGAGCATGTCGCTGATCTACCACTTCGCGGAACGCGAATCGAAGGCGCGCTACAAGCGCAGTCTGCTCGGCTGGTTCTGGTCGTTCATGAACCCGCTCACCACGGTCGTGGTCTACGGCTTCGTCTTCGGCGTCGTCTACGGCGCTGATGCGCCACTGACCGACAACGGCAATGCCGAGAACTTCGGCCTCTACCTCTTTACCGGGCTGATCGTGTGGAGCGTCTTCACCGGCGTAGTCAACGGATCGATGGGCTGGTTGATCGGCGTGAGCGACCTCCGCAAGAAGATCTACTTCCCGACCGAGACCGCCCTGCTCGGCGGCGCCGTTGCCAATGCGGTGCAGACTCTGCTCGAAGCAGTCGTGCTGATCGCCATCATGATCGTGCTCGCCAACATCTCGTGGACGGTCGTCTTCCTCTTCGTCGCCCTCGTGCAGGTGATGCTCTTCGGTCTCGGGGTGGGCTTCATCGTCTCGGTCTTCAACGCTCGCTACCGCGACACCCAGTACCTGATTGGCATCCTGCTCAACGTCTCGTTCTTCCTCGTACCGATCGTCTACACCCAGCAGCTGCTGGACGACAACGACGTCGACGGGATCATCCGGGTCCTCCTCGACTGGAATCCGCCGGCGCTGTTCGTGGAGATCGCACGCGACGCGATGTACTTCCTCGAAGTGCCACAGTGGAACCGGTTGCTCGCGGCGACCGCATGGGGCGTCATCACGTTCTCGATCGGCTGGATCTACTTCCGCGATCAGAGCATGGCCATCAGCGAGGAACCATGAGTGCCGGATCCATCAGAGTCCACGGGGTCTCCAAGAAGTTCCGGCTCGAACGGAATCGTCCCAGCTCGATCAAGGAAGCGATACTCCGCATCGGCAAGAAGTCCGATGCCGACGACTTCTGGGTGTTGCGCGACATCGATCTCGACATCGAACCGGGCTCGTTCTTCGGCCTCATCGGCCACAACGGCAGCGGCAAGTCCACACTCCTGCGGCTCATGGCGGGCATCCATCGTCCCACGACCGGCACCATCGAGTCCGAAGGACGCCTGTCGGCCCTCCTCGAGCTCGGGTCGGGCTTCCACCCGGACCTCACCGGCCGGGAGAACGTCTACCTCAACGGGGCCATGCTCGGCCTGAGCCGCAAGCACATGGCAGCCTCGATGGACCAGATCATCGAGTTCAGCGGCATCGGCGAATTCATCGACGAGCCCGTCAAGATCTACTCGAGCGGCATGTACGTCCGCCTCGGCTTCGCCGTCGCCGTCAATGTCGACCCCGAGCTCCTCCTCGTCGACGAGGTGATCGCGGTCGGCGACGAGGAATTCCAGCGGCGCTGCATGTCTCACATGAACAAGCTGCGAGCTGGTGGCACCACCATCGTTCTGGTGTCACACAACACGCAGCTCATGGCCGAGCTGTGTGACACGCTGGGCTGGCTCGATCACGGCCGACTGATGAAGGTCGGCGACCCCGCCGACGTCATCGAGGCCTATCTCGCCCATGTCGACAAGGGCGACAACACCCTCACGACCCACGATTGACGCGTCCGATGAGGAAGCCGGCCCCCCAGGCGACGTGCATGGTCGCGAACACCGCCATCAACAGATAACGATCGGACTTCCGAGGCAGATCGGGCCGGGCGTCGCGTGCGACCACCAGCGCGGCACCGGTGTAGGCCGCGGGCAGCATCAGACCCCGCAGACGGCCGCGCACCAGTTCGACCGCCGAGATGACCAGACCGATGACGAGTAGTGGGGCCACGGTCTGGCGGGGTTGGAGCGACCGGGGGTTGCGGGTCAGCACGTGCCGCTTCCAGGCCCCGTACTGGTAGTACTGCGACGCCAGCCGGCGGAAGGTCGCGCGGGGCCGATAGGTCACCACCAGGGCCGGATCGAGCCAGACCTGATGACCGGCGTCGCGCAGGCGCCAGTTGAGCTCGTAGTCCTGGTTGCGATCGAGCGTCTCGTCGAAACCGCCCACCGCCTCGAGCGCGTCGCGTCGGAACACCCCGAGATAGACCGTGTCGGTCGGCCCTTCGTAGCCGTCGCGACGGAACCGGGCCGGACCGGCCCCGAACGGCGAACACATGCCGACGGCGATGACCCGCTGCAGCCCGTCGTCGCCGACGGGGCGTTGCACCCCGCCCACATTGGCCGCGCCGGTGCGCCCGAGTGTCTCGACGGCCCGGCGCAGGTAGCGGGGCGGCAGGATGCTCTGGGCATCGACACGGGCCACGATCGTCGCCGAGCCCTTCGCCGTCGCCAGGTTGAGACCCACCGGCGTGCGGCCCGTGGGGTTGGCGACGACCACGACACGGGGATCGGCCGCGGCGCGGGCCTCGGCGATCTCCCAGGTGGCGTCGCGACCGGGTCCGACGGCCACGGTCACCCCGATCGAGCCGTCGTAGTCCTGGTCGAGGACCGCGTCGAGGCACGCGTCGAGCGTGGAGGCCGCGTCGAGCGCGGGGATGACGACGTCGACCGCAGGCGCCGTCTCGTCGTGGAGGTCGGTGGTCACCGGGCGGACCGCCGGAGCATGACCAGCACCGTCTCGGCCATGATCTGCAGGTCGAGGACCGGCGACCAGTTCACGACGTATTGCAGGTCGTGGCCCAGCTTGTAGCCCGGATCGGTCTGGTAGTGGCCCCGGATCTGGGCGAGCCCGGTGATGCCCGGGGGAAGGTCGTGGCGACGGCCGTAACCAGGGATGAGTTCCTCCAGCCCGGCGACGAACTCGGGCCGCTCCGGACGGGGCCCGACGATGGACATCTCGCCCTTCAGCACGTTCCACAGCTGCGGCAACTCGTCGAGCCGACTCTCGCGCATCCACCGCATGCCGGGCACCACCCGAGGGTCGTCGGCATCGGCCAGCACCGCGCCGCTGTCGACCTCGGCGTCGGTACGCATCGAGCGGTACTTCACCATCGTGAACGGCTTGGCGTGACGACCGACCCGCTCCTGGCGGTAGAGGATCCCCTTGCCGACGCGGAGCCGCACGTAGAGCGCCGTTGCGGGTACGAGCACCACGAGAATCGGTGCGAGCACGACCAGGACGCCCAGTTCGAGCAGGCGTTTCAGCCGCAGTCGATAGCTCGGCACCGCGTGGGCCCGTAGCGAGACGAACGGCATCCCGGCGATCTGCCGACTGCGCTGCAGCCCGAGGAGGGTGTCGGATGGCGTGATCCGGTAGAAGACGCCGATCTTTCGCTTGGCGAGGGCGCCCAGCGGGTCCGGGTAGACGAGGTCGAGCGAGTCGCCGCTGAGCAACAGGACGTCGGTCGCGCCGACCCGGGCCACCTCGTCGACCAGGCCTTCGGCCACCGCCGTCTGGCCGACGACCTTGGCGTCGCCACCGGATTCGGCGAGATGGGACCGGGCCAGCTCGATGTCGTCGGGGTTGCCCACGAGCAGGATCCGCGAGGACCCGAAGCGCCGGGACCGGAGGCGACGGGCCACCCACCGGCTGGAGGTGATGACGACCGTCGCCAGACCGAGGAGGGCGACCAGATTGCCGCGTGGCATCAGGTAGCGCTCGGCTGCGAGTCCGACTGCGGCGCTGGCCAGCACGGCGAGCGAGGTCAGCAGGGAGACCTTCGGCAGCCAGGGCGGCAGCCCGAGCCGTTGCTCGTACTCGTACATCCCGCCGAAGTAGTAGATGGTCATGTGGATCGCAGTGGCCACCCCGAACCCGATGAGGTAGTGCGATCGTGCGTAGGTGGGCCACTCCGTCCCGAAGCGGGCGAACGTGATGCCGAGCATCAGGGCGTAGAGGGTGACCGCGTCGATGACATGGAGGTAGCGGAACCCGTGTCGCCGGAGTTGACGGATCACCAGTGCCTCGCCCGTGTCGGGCAGCCGGTTCGTGGGGGTTTGCTGTGTCTGCATCGACGCCTCGAACCCTCGGGGGCCCTCCCTGATGGTAACCGAGCGCTCACCCACCGCGAGCAGCACGGGCCGACGCGACGAGCGCAGCCAGCGCGTCGTGCGCCCGGGTGACCCCGTCGGAGATCGCCACCGGCAGCCGAACGTCGGCTTCCGCGGGCCCGGGCCGAATCCCTCCCGCGTCGGTCCACGACCCGACCCGGATGATCCCGGGCCGATCGAGCTGCTGCACCAGTGACGCCACCTTGGCCTGGTCGGAGACCACCACCGCCGGCACCCCGGCCCGAGCCGCGAGCACCACAGGGTGGTAGCGGGAACTCACGACCAGCCGGGCCCCGGCCACCCGCCGCACGTGCTCGTCGACATCGGCGGGCAGCACGACCGCTTCGGCCTCGAGCCGCTCGGCGAGCTCGCCCGCGGCGGCCGCGTCGCGCTCGCCCCGGAATCGGGTGAGGACGACGGTGGCATCGAGCGCTGCCGCCAGCCGGTCGAGCGCCGCCGCGATCTCGGCCGCGGGCGCCGGCTCGATCCGGCGCGACGCCGGCGCGACGAGGCCCGGGCGGACCGATCCACCCACGCTCACCACGATCTCGGGCCGTTCGCTCCCGGGCCGCGCCAGGTCCAGGTCGAGACCGAAGACCAGGTCGGCACCGGTGTGGGCGTCGACTCCCACCGCCGCCAGCGCGGCCGACGACGCGGCGTCGCGGGTCACCACCTCCCGGCCGGCCAGGGCCCGCCGCAGCATCCAGCCCGAGGACGAGCGCCGAAGGGGCTCGGCCCCCACACCGACCGCGGCCACGGGGATCCCCACCCGCCGTGCCCGCAGCGGGACGGCCAGGTGCGAGGGAAGGCTCCACAGGCTGGATGAGTCCTGCAGGATCCCTCCAGGGCCGAGGCAGACTCCGTCGATCCGGTCGAGGTGGGTGCGGCCGCGACGCCCCCACGGCACCGCATCCAGCCCGTGCAGTCGCGTCGTCGCCTCCGGGTCGCGTGACGCCACGACCGCCTCGGCGCCCTGGCTGCGCAGCACCGCCACCACCGCGCGGGTCAGGAGCTCGTCGCCCACATTGCCGGCGCCGGCCCACCCGGACACGAGGATCCGGGGAACCGGCGAACGGCTCGGTGGTGCGGGATTCGCGGCCAGGCTCGACACCCCGCGGACGCTACCCCTGCTGGTAACGTCATCGGACCATGGCGAGCACCATTCAACCCCGGCTCTCGGTCGTGATGCCCTGCTACAACGAAACGGCGACCATCGGCGAGATCGTGAAGCGAGTGTTGGCCAGCCCCCACACCGCCGAACTCCTGATCATCGACGACGGCTCGACCGACGGCACCCGCGACCTTCTCTCGTCGTTCGACGACGAGCGGGTACGCGTCCTGCTGCAACCCGAGAACCAGGGCAAGGGGGCGGCGATCCGCCGGGGGTTCCGCGAGGCCGAGGCCGACTTCGTGATCGTGCAGGACGCCGACCTCGAATACGACCCGGTCGACTACGACCTGGTGCTCGAGCCGCTGCTCAGTGGTGCGGCCGACGTCGTCTACGGCAGCCGCTTCCAGTCGGGTCGTCCCCGCCGGGTTCTCTACTTCTGGCACTCGGTGGGCAACCGGGCCCTGACCCTGCTGTCCAACATGTTCACCGACCTCAACCTCACCGACATGGAGACCTGTTACAAGGCCTTCCGCAACGAGGTCGTCAAGAGTCTCGATCTCCAAGAGAACCGGTTCGGCATCGAGCCGGAGATCACCGCCAAGGTGGCGGCCGGGGGTTGGCGAGTCTGGGAAGTGGGGATCTCCTACTCGGGGCGCACCTACGCCGAGGGCAAGAAGATCAACTGGCGCGACGGGGTCGCCGCCGTGCGCTGCATCGTGAAGTACGGCCTCGAGTCCCGCCGCAGCCGCCCGAGCCACCTCCGCGGCTGACGCCCGCCCTGCCGCGAGGAGCCCTGGGTCAGAAGAGCACGAGCGCGGGTGGTGCCGCCGACCCGGTCCAGGCGTCGTCGGCATCGGCCAGCCGGTACTCGAACGTGACCATCTGCGCTCTGGTGACGTCGTCGCCCGGAGAGAAGGTGGACGGCGCGGTACCGGTGGTGAGGCCGTGCTCGGCCATCCAGTCGACGGCAGTGGCGTAGAAGGCGGTCGCGGCGACGTCGACGAAACCCGAGCTGAACGAGGGCAGCGGCTCGCCGGCGGTCCGCCACATGAAGGTGGCCAGCTGCCCGCGAGTGACCGGCGCGTCGGGTGAGAACGTCCCCGGCGAGGTGCCCGTCGTGACGCCGACGGCGGCCGCCCACGTGACCGCCTGGGCGTACCACTGGCCCGGATCGACATCACCGAAGCCCGAGGACGTGCCGAAGTCCGGGGATCCCATGAACCGCCAGAGGAAGGTGACGGCCTGGGCCCGGGTCAGCGCACTGTCCGGGTCGAAGGTGTTTCCCCCTACCCCGGTGGACACGCCCGTCAGCTTCGCCCAGTCCGAGGCCTCGACCCAGAACCCGAAGTCCGCGTCGACGAAGGGCTCGAAGTCGACCAGGGGTTCCAGCCGCAGCTCGGGGTAGCGCGGATCGTGGTCGAAGGGATTCGAGGTCGGCCGTTCGATCATCGTCCCTGCGGCGCGCATGAGGTTGCGAGCCCGGTCGACCGACCAGCCGCCCGGCAGCCCGGCGTCGATCAAGGCGAACGCAGCGGCGACATGAGGAGCCGAGAACGACGTCCCCTGCTGGGCCGCGAACCCCGTCGGGTCGACGTCGGCCAGCACGGTCGTGACGACGGGAGCCCCGGGGGCGAGCACATCGAGCGACGGTCCCGTGTTGGAGAAGGGCGCCACCTCGCCGTCGCCGGTCGACGCACCGACGGAGATCACGGCCGGCAGGCAGGCCGGGAACGTGAGGGCACCGTCCCAGCCCTGGTTGCCGCTCGCGGCGACGACGGCGATGCCGGCATCGACCAGGCGCTCGATCACGTCCTCCCATGCGGCGTCGCGGCACTGCCCGGGACTGCCACCGAGACTCAGATTCACGGCCGCGATGTCGTGGGTGTCACGCAGGGCGTAGACCGCTTCGAGGGCTGCGAGGACTCCGGCCTCCGGGATGTAGGCGCTGAACGGGTACTCGGGGTGCTCCTCGTCGGCCGCCCCTTCGATCACGGCCGTGACCCGGAATGCGATGATGTCGGCGTCGGGGGCCACCCCGGCGAGCCCGGGGGCGTCGCTGGTGATGACTCCGGCGACGGCGGTGCCGTGGGTGCAGCTCGCGGGGATCGTCGCGCACGGCTCGGCCGAGACATCGCTGCGGGTGCCGTTCTCGCACAGCTCGGTCACACTCACCGAGGGGGTCTGCTCGAACGTGGGCACACCTTCGAGGAAGCAGCCCTCCGCCACCACAGAGCCGTCGATACCCGGATGATCTCGATCGACGCCGCTGTCGATCACGGCAACGGTGCGGCCGGCACCGGTCAGTCCCTCGAGGTGCAGGGCCGCGGCACCGACCGTGGTCGTGGTCTCGTCGAGTTGGAGGCGGAGATCCTGGCGGGCCGGCCGAACCGATTCGACCGTGGCCGACGACGCCAGCGCCGCCAGGCCATCGGCGGTCACCTCTGCGGCCATCAGGTCGAGCTCGACCAGGACCCCGGTCGACTCGACACCCTCGTGCCGGTCGTCGAGCGCGCGCGCCAGAGCCGGCGCGTCTCCGGGCACGCCGAGATCGACCAGATCGACGATGACCGACACGGTCTCCTCGGACACGGTCTCCTCGGACACGGTCTCCTCGGGCACCGGGGGGTCGTCCTGCGCGCCGACTCCGGGCGCGCCCGACCAGATCACGGCCACGGCGATGGTCATGAGGAGGAGGATTCGGCGCACCGGGGCTCCGGGAAGTGGGGAACTCGACCACAGGTCGACGTCGATACCTTCGGCAGACTCGCACAGGAACTGACGCAGTTGACACCGCCGCCTCCCGAAGCCGGCAAGATTCCTGTAGGTTTATGCTGTCCTCGAGCGGGCGGTCCGCCGATGGGATACCGATGATCCGTCAGCAACTTCGCCGTCTCGTCCTCGCCGTGCTCGTATCGCTCCTCGCGCTGGGGGCCTCCCCAGCCGCTGCCCACGACGACGAACCCACCATCACGTTCCGGACCGGCGGTTTCGGCCACGGCGTGGGCATGTCGCAGTACGGCGCCTTGGGCCGAGCTGAGGCCGGCCACACCCACGAGGAGATCCTCGACTTCTACTACGACGGCGCCACGCTCGGTTCCATCGGCGACTTCCCGGCGTTCGCCGGCGGCGACGACCTCGACGTGTTGATCGAGAACTCGGGCGGCGGCAACACGCACAACGGCCCGGTGAGCGTCTCCCAGCCCTATCTCGACGGGAGCTACCAGGCCGGGTGGGAGGTCGAGATCCACGTCGGCGGCAGCCTCTTCACCACGTCGACCGAATCCGTCGAGGCGGTCTTCGACGGCACCCGCTGGTCGGCGACCATCGACCACGACGACGACCCCGAGACCGACCGCGTCGAACTCTGCGACGAGTCCTGCACCGGCCCGCTCGAATTCGTCCAGATCGGCGGAACCCACGTGGTGCTCGAGCCCGGCGAGGACCGCGACCCGAACCTGGGCAACGGCAGCGGCGCCTACGCCACCGGCCGGATCGTGCTCCACCCCGGCGCGTCCGACAGCGACTGCGGTTCGGGCACGCGCTTCTGCGTGATCCATGCCGACCTCGACTTTCAGGACTATCTCGTCGGTCTGGCCGAGATCCCCCGCTCGTGGCCCGAGGCCGCCCAAGCGGCCCAGGCGGTCGCCGGCCGCAGCTACGCGGCATCGGCGGCCATCAACCGCGCCGGCCTCGGTCGCCCGTGGGACATCGTCGACTCGACGAAGGACCAGTACTACACCGGCTCCACCCAGGACATCGACGCGTGCACCAACAACTGGTGCGACGGCGTCAGGTCCTCCGACGACCAGGTGCTCGTCTTCGGCGGCGTCATCGCGCAGGCGTTCTACTCCTCCTCCAACGGCGGTCACACCACCAAGCCGAGCGACGTGTGGAACGGCGGGAACGACGCCCTCGGATATCTCCCCTCCAAGCCCGACCCCTTCGACGGCCATCCGAGCAACCCCAACCGGTTCCAGGAGGTCGTCCTCACCGTCGACCAGGTGTCCTCCTACCTCAACGCCTACAGCGACCCCGTCACCGGTGACCAGCTCCACGTCGGCACCGTGCTCGACATCGAGATCACCGGCGCGCCGCCATCGGGCTGGATCAACTACGCGACCGTCACGATCGTCGGCACCGACAAGACCGTCGCCATTCGAAACGATGGGAGCGGGTACACCGGGCCCTACGGCTACCGCTTCTGGTTCGCGCTCAACCAGGGTTGCCTCGCCGACCCCGGCTGCGGGCGGCGGATCCCCGGCCCCCGTCTCGAGGTCGAGGACATCGTCCACTTCAGCGACGTGTCACCCGGGGCCTACTTCTTCGAACCGGTGCAGTGGATGACCGAGCAGGCGATCACGACCGGCCTCACCCCCACCACCTTCGGACCCGACGTCTCGAACACCCGGGGTCAGCTCGCCACCTTCATCTGGCGTTTCGTCGGCGAGCCAGAGGTTGCCACCGCCCACGGCTTCGACGACGTGCCGGACGGCGTGTTCTTCGCCGACGCGGTCGCCTGGATGAAGGAACACGGCATCACCACGGGCATCAGCCCCGAGCTGTTCGGGCCCGACGGTTCCGTCACCCGCGGCCAGGCCGCGGCATTCCTGTGGCGAGTGGCCGGCGAGCCCGCGTCGTCGTTCTCGCACGACTTCGACGACGTCGCCGACAGCGCCTACTACGCGACCGCGGTGCGTTGGATGGTCGAGTGGGGAATCACCACTGGCACCTCCGACACCACGTTCTCCCCCGACGATCCGCTGACCCGTGGGCAGACGGCGGCCTTCCTGTGGCGCCTCGCCGGCGAACCCGACGCCTTCGCCGATGGGGTCGACCTGCCGCCGGCGATGCGGACCGAGTCCTAGTCCGACCCGCTCCCACGGCGGCCGGCCGCGAGCTCGTAGGTCCAGGCCGTCAGGTCGTCGACGGGGTCACCACACCACTCGAGCATGCGGGCCCGACCCGCTGCGTGCTCGGCGGTGACCGAATCGAGATCGTGGAGGACTCGATCGAGTTCGGCGAAGAAGGCCGCCTCGTCGCTGAGCAGGAACGCCTTGGTCAGTCCCCAACGCTCCTCGAGTTCGACCTGATACGGGTGTCGCCCCGCCCAGGTGTTGAAGCGCAGCGATGGTGTGCCGATCACCCCCGCCTCCGAGCAGACCGTCTGGCTGTCGCCCACCACCAGGTCGGCGGCGGCGAGGACGTGGTGGAACCGGTGATGGGCCGACCGGATCCGTCGGTCGGCCAATTCCGCAGGCAGGTCGTCCTCCGACGAGATGAGCACCGTGCCGGTGGCCGACATCATGTCGATCACGCGATCGATCTGGGCCCGGCTCATGCCGGCCTCGCTGACGTCGTGGCTGGCGGTGAACGCGGTCAGACGCAGCACGTGGAAACGCTCGTCAGCCCCGATCCCGAGCTCGGCCCGGATCCCGGGGTCGGGGGTGAACCGGGATGGGTGGAGATAGAAGAGCTCCTTGTAGCCCTGGTACCGACGGTGTTGCCTGCCGTAGCTCTTCTCGGTCGCGCTCGGGCTGGCGATGATGTTCGCGAAGGGTCCGGCCACGTAGTAGAGGAAGCCGGCCACATGCCCGTCGTCGGTGTCGTACATCACCGGTGTGCGGGTCAACCGCGCCGCGTGCACCCCCGCGGGCGAGCGGGTGAGCACGACATCGGGCCGAAACCGACGCACGGCCCGCCATGCTCGCCAGTCGCGAACCAGGAGCTCCCGGGCGAGTCCGAACATCGTCGTGCCTGCGGTGGAGGCGGGAAGGTGGGGTCGACCCCGGGCCTCAATCAGCTCGACCACCGAGTCCTTGCCGGGCCGGGAGAGCCACAGCGTCTCTTCGCCGTTGGCGAGCAGTCGGTCCTCCACGGCACCGAGGGTCCACACGTCGGCGGGGTGTACCGCATCGATCAACACCTTCATCGACGGCGACGGTAGCGTCGCGAAATGCCGACCGCGCTGCGCCGCCTCCTCGATCAGCGCGCCGAACCCCTCCCTCCCGGGATCCGGCGGACCCTCCTGCTGGTGGCCGGCGTGGGCGTCGTGGTCGCGTCGATCTGGGCCTGGCGCTCGAGCGGCCTCACCGTCGACGACGTCGAGTGGCTGCCGATCGCCGTCGCCTTCGCGGTCGCGGCCCCGGCGAGCCTCGCGCTCAAGGCGGCCGAGTTCCGGGTCGCGGCCCGGGTCGCCGGTCAGCGCCCCCCGTGGCCCCGCAGCCTCGAAGTGGCCGTGGTGTCGTCGGCTGCCAACCTGTTGCCGCTCCCGGGTTCCCTGCTGGTGACGGTCCGGTCGCTCTCCGAGGACGGCTCGAGCTATGGGCGCGCCGTCGCATCGTCGGCCGTACCCGGTCTCGCCTGGTTGGCGATCACCGGGCTCGTGGGCGGCACCGCGATCATCATCGAAGGGGCGCCGGTGCTGGGGGTGGCCGTCATCGCCGCCGGCCTCGCGGCCGGCGCCGGAGCCGCGGCCCTGTTCCGGTCCAACGCCCCCGCGTCGGGTCGCGCCGGCCTGGCCGCGACGATCGTGCTGGTCGAGGCGGGGTGGCTGGCCGTCAGCGCCTGCCGGCTCGGTCTGGCCGTCAGCGCCCTGGGCGTCTCCATCGAACCGACCCAGGCCGTCGCCCTCTCCGTGGCCGGCGCGCTGACCGTCGCCATCGGCTTCTTCCCGGGTGGCCTCGGCGTGCGCGAGGCGTTGATCGCCGCGCTGGCACCGCTCATCGGCCTCCCGCTCGACACCGGCGTGCTCCTGGGCAGCCTCGACCGCGTGATCTGGCTCGCCTTCCTGGCGCTTGCGGCCGCGCTGTTGGCCGTGGTCCGGCCCCGCCGGGTCAGGTGAGGCGAGCCACGAGTTCGCCGAGCGGCTCGCGGAAGTCACGGGTCTCGGGCAGCCCCGACAGCCGCAGGGCCATGTTGTCGAGCACGGAGTTGGCCGGCCGCGGGGCCGGGTACTCCATGCCGAGTTCCTCGGTGCTGCACGGGTTGACCCGGGCCGGGTCGGCGCCAGCGGCCTTCGCCACCTCCCGGGCGAACTCGAACCAGCTGACCGCGCCCTGGTTCGTCACGTGGAACAGACCCGGGCGCTTCGAGAGCGCCAGATCGCGCAGGACCGGAGCGAGGTCGGAGGTGAACGTCGGATGGCCCACCTGGTCGTCGACGAACGTGAGGGTCTCGTGTTCGCCCAGGAGCCGCAGGATGGTCTTGACCATGTTGTGGCCGTGTTCGCCGCAGACCCACGCGCTTCGCACCACGGTCGCCGCCGGACCGGCTTCGATCTCTCCGGCCAGCTTCGAGCGGCCGTAGACCGAGATGGGACAGGGAGTGTCCCACTCGACATAGGGGCTGTCCTTCGACCCGTCGAAGACGTAGTCGGTGGAGACGCTGGCCAGGTGAGCGCCGGTCTCCCGGCACCCCTCAGCGAGATGACGCACGGCCATCGCATTGACGTTGTAGGCCAGATCGACCTTCGACTCGCAGTCGTCGACCGCGGTGAAGGCCGCGCAGTTGATCACGACGTCTGGGCGCAGCTCGTGCATGGCGCCGAGCACCATCGCCCGGTCGGTGATGTCGAGCTCGGGAAGGTCGACGGCGGTGACCTCGTGGGGCTCGAGCAGCGGCTGGATCTCGGTACCCAACTGCCCGTTGGCCCCGGTCAGCAGGATCCTCATCAGACGATCTCCTTCATCGAGCCGAGGCCGTGTTCGCCTTCAGCGGCTCCCACCAGGCACGGTTGTCCCGATACCAGGCGACGGTCTTCTCCAGCCCCTCGGCGAAGTCCTGCGCCGGCGCCCAACCGATCGCCTTCAGCTTCGAGCAGTCGATCGAGTAGCGGCGGTCGTGACCGAGGCGGTCATCGACATAGTCGATGGCCGACTCGTCGCGACCACAGAGTTCGATCAGGCGATCGGTGAGCTCGCGGTTGGTGATCTCGTTGCCCCCGCCGATGTTGTAGATCTGGCCGGGCTCGGCGTTGCGCAGCACGACGTCGACGCCGGAGCAGTGGTCGGCGACGAACAGCCAGTCGCGGATGTTCATGCCGTCGCCGTAGAGCGGCACGCTCCCGCCATCGAGCAGGTTGGTCGTGAAGAGCGGGATGACCTTCTCGGGGAACTGGAACGGTCCGTAGTTGTTCGAAGCCCGGGTGACGATGACCGGCAGGTCGTAGGTCGTGAAGTAGCTCAGCGCGATCAGGTCGGATCCGGCCTTCGACGCCGAGTAGGGAGACCGGGGATCGAGCCCGTCGGTCTCCACCGAGGAACCCTCCTCGACCGAGCCGTAGACCTCGTCGGTCGAGACGTGGAGGAACTTGTCGACCTCGAGTTGCCGGGCCACGTCACACATCACGTTGGTCCCGTCGCAGTTGGTGTGGACGAAGGCGTCGGGCCCGCTGATCGACCGGTCGACGTGGGACTCGGCGGCGAAGTGCACGACCTGGTCGCATCCGGTCATGGCCGCCCGGACGGCGTCGCGGTCACAGATGTCGCCGTGCACGAACGACACCCGGTCGCCGAGCACGTCCTCGATCGAGGCCATGTTGCCGGCGTAGGTCAACGCATCGTAGATCACGACCTCGTCGTCGCTCGTCTCGAGGACGTGGCGGACATAGTTGCTGCCGATGAAACCGGCGGCGCCGGTGACGAAGAGTTTCATGGGGGACTCCTTGGCTGCCGAAGCAGAGATCAGGTGGTACGCAACGAGTGGTAGGGACGGCGGTTCGCGGGAAGATCGGCCCGCAGCGGGTTGGCCTGGTCGCGGCCGGAGAGGATCGGGTCCTCGAGACCCCAGTCGGCGCCGATCTCGGGGTCGTTCCAGAGCACGCCGAGCTCGTCGGCCGGGTTGTAGTACCCGTCGACCAGATAGGTGAGCGTGCAGTCGGTCAGCGCGGCGAAGCCGTGGGCCACGCCGGGCGGAATGTAGATGCCGTGGTGCACGTGGGAGTCGGCATCATTGTCTGATCCGGGAATGCCGCCGAGGTCGTAGACGATCGTTGCACCGTCGGTCGGCCCGCCCTCGCGCAGGTCGTGGAGCACCACACGGACCTTGCCGTAGGGGCAGTACCAGTAGTCGCTCTGGTGCAGGTGGTAGTGGAGTCCGACCACGGCGCCGCCCTGGCGGTCACCCCGGTTGCCCTGGATCATCTCCCGCTGACCGGGAAACCACGAGCGCCGGTAGGTCTCGATGAAGTAGCCGCGCTCGTCGCGGTGGATGTCGGGTTCGACGATGTAGACGCCACCGATGACGTCACTCGGCGTCACGGTTGCCATGGGTGCTCCAGGGGTGCTCGGTCGGAGGAATTCGGTTCGATCGCTATTCGATCTCGACGTGACAGTGATCGCCCAGCATCACACGGGTCGCCCGGGGCCGGGTGTCGCCCTTGGTGATCTCGGTGTCACGTCCGACGAGGGAGTCGGTGAGGCGGGGGATGTCGGTCACGGAACTCCGGCGCAGCAGCACGGAGTTGTCGATCTCGCTGTGGGTGATGCGGCAGTCGATGGCGATGGAGCTGTAGGGCCCGACATAGCTGTCCTCGACGATCGTGCCTGCGCCGATGATCGCCGGGCCGCGGACCGTGGAGTTGACGATCTTGGCGCCGGCTTCGATCACGACCCGACCGTCGATCGACGAGCCTGCGTCGACCTCTCCCGCGACATCACGCTTCAGCGTGTCGAGGACGAGACGGTTGCACTCGAGCAGCGGGTCCTTCTTGCCGGTGTCGATCCACCAGCCAACGAGGACCTCGTGGTTGACACGATGACCGTTGGTCACCAGCCACTGGATGGCATCGGTGATCTCGAGTTCACCCCGGGGCGAGGGTTCGATCGAGGCCACCGCCTCGTGGATCGTGGGGTCGAACAGGTACACGCCCACGAGCGCAAGGTCCGAGGGCGGCACCTCGGGCTTCTCGACCAGCTGCAGCACCTCGCCGTCGGGCCCGATCTCGGCAACGCCGAAGGCCGTGGGGTTCTCCACCTTGGCGAGCAGGATCTGCGCGGCCGGCGCGACATGGTCGATTCCGAGTTGCGGCTCTGCGTTGCGAGCGCTCTCGAACTCCTCGACGAACTCGGTGAGCCCCTGCTCGAGCATGTTGTCGCCGAGATACATCACGAAGTCGTCGTCGCCGAGGAAGTCGCGGGCGATCAGCACACAGTGGGCGAGCCCGAGCGGTTCGTCCTGCACGATCCAGGTGATCGACACACCGAACTTCGACCCGTCGCCGACGTATTCACGGATCTCGTCGCCGGTCGCCGGCGCGATGATGATGCCGATCTCCTCGATGCCGGCGGCCGCCATGTCTTCGATCCCGTAGAACAGGATCGGCTTGTTGGCGATGGGCACCAGCTGTTTCGCGCTGGTGTGGGTGATGGGGCGAAGCCGGGTTCCGGCGCCGCCGCTGAGAATGAGACCCTTCACGGGAGACAAGGGTACCCAGGGCGTGTGGCGGTGTCTCTAGGCGCTACGGCCTAGTCGCCGCGACCCCCGCTCAGCCGGGGACGACCGGGTCGATCGGGTCGCCCACCGGCAGGTGGTAGCCGACCGACGCGTCGTACTCGTAGCGCCGGATCTGGCTGCCGGCCGCATGGTTGTCGGGACCGAGCGTGGCCACCGGCATGGCCGGAAGCGAGAACGTCCCGAGCGACTCGGCCGCCTCGACGAAGGAGTCGGGGTTGAGATCGACTCCCGCCGTCTCGAAGATGAGGACCATCAGCCGGAAGGCCCGACAGTGGTTGACCAACGCCTGGACCGTGGTCTTGGACTCGAGATCGATGGGCTCGTCGTAAAGGGAGTTGTACTCGTCGATGCACTGCTGGATGCCTTCGTCGGCGAGGGCCTCTTCCGGGGTCGGCTTGTTGGTGCTGATCCCGAACGTCCGTTCCGGGAGGGTCGAGTTCTCGCTCAACTCGGCTTCGGGGAAGATGATCTGGTCGGCGACCTGCCCATTGGTGAACCCGATCGTGCCCGAGAAGTTCGCGCGCTCCGCGGCTTCGGTCGGCGGGGTGATGTTGCCGAGCGAGAGGATGAAGTCGGCCCCCGAGGAGATCACACGTTCCATGCGCTGGTCCTCGGCGTTGTCGGACGCGATCTGGTCCTGGCCGAAGTCGCCGACCTCGACCTCGGTCACGATCTCGATGTCCGATGCCTCGAGCAGCGGGCGGACGAGATCGGCGAAGGCGACGTCGACGGGGTTCTCCCACCACAGCGCGACCTTCTTCCCGTCGAGATCGCCCTGGGCGATCATCTCGGCGACGCCGCCGTAGCGCTGGGCGCTGTTGGCCATCTCGGTCGCGATGAAGCGACCCTCCGACTTCTCGTCCCGCTCGTCGTTGAGCCCGAAGTGGCCGATGTACGGGAGGCCGTAGAGCTCGGTCACGCACAACGGGTTGTCGGCCAGGAACTGGCCGGTGACGGCGAACACCTCGATGTCCTCCGCGAACTCGGCGCAGATCTCGTCCGACGGCGCCGTGCCGATCGGAAGGAAGAGCCGCGTGTGGGGCACCAGGTCTCGCCCGAGCACACCACCGCGGTCGTTCTGCGCCTGGGTCCAGGCGACGTACATCTCCTCGACTGGTGCCGTCCCGAGATCGATCCCGAACGGGACCAGCGCTTCGGCATCGATGGCGGCGACGCCGAAGTCGATCTCGGTCTCCGAGACGCCCTGATACGACGAGAACAGGGGCACGTCCTCGACCGGAGGGTCATCGGTGTCGGTGCCGTCGGCGCCCTCGGTGTCGTCACCGTCGTCAGCCGGCGGGTCGTCGGTCCCGGGATCGGCGGTGGTGGTCGTCGTCGCGTCCTGCGTCGTGTCGTCGTCGCCACAGGCTGACGCAACCAGTACCAGGGCGAGCAGGACGGCAACGAGACGCTTCACGGGGATCCTCCAGGGTCCGAACGGCTTTCTCTGTCTAATTCCTGAAGTCGCTCACCGCCAGCACGCCGGCGTCACTCCGAGTTGCTGGCGACCCGCATGCGACCCGACCGGATGTGGACGGAGTACTCGTACCTGAGCAGGGCGGCCGTGACGAGCGACCCGGCGGTCACCGCGGCGACGAGGGCGCTCTCGACCCGCAGGAACGGATCGTCGGCGAACTGGATCGCGATCGGGAACACCGCCATCCCGACCACGAACCCCACCACGGCCAGCTGGGTGTGGTCGAGCGCCACGAGGCCGAGCGACAACGAGAGCATGACCATGAGCCCGCCGCCGCTGGCCGACAGCAGCGCCATGTCGCGGGCACCGATCTCGTCGCCGAACAACGACTCGACGAGCCAGGGGCCGATGGCTGCCATCGCCACCACCGACACCGCCGCAACAGAGACGACCGCGCCGACCAGTCGGAGCTGGATCTGCCGAAACCCGGTGAGGTCGTTCTCGCCGGCCATGCGTGCCAGGTTCGGCAACAACGCGGCCTTCACGGCCTGGAAGAAGAAGAGCGGCACCCGGGAGATGATGAGGCCGTTGAGGAACACACCCGGGGCCTCCTCGCCGAGGTCGTCACCGACGATCTCGAGCGCCACCGGTCCGACATTGAGCATGAACGCCTCGCCGAGCGAGGCGATCAACAACCAGCCCAGCGACGGGGTGAGTTCGCTCAGCGGCGCGGGAGGGCCCGGCTTCACGAAGGGGCGCAGCGTGCCGACGCCGACCACCGTGGCGACGGCGAAGGCGATCCCCACCGACACCGCGTAGGCCCCGACGACCTCGATGCCGATCACCGCGAGCATGGCCGCGAGCGAAACCCGGCTGAGGCCCTCGGCGGCGAAGTAGGCGCCGTAGCGGTTGAACTCGTGGCGCCCCGACAACACGCCCCGCACGCACTCGGCCACCATGAACGCCGACATCGACAGCACGAGGGCGAGGAGCAGGTCGAGGCGATCGTCGAGCAGGTAGTCGAGGCCGAGCGGCCAGGCGATGAGCGCGCCGACGACGACCAAGAGCAGTTGGGCTGCGCCGATCCGCGTCGCCTGCCGGAAGACCGGCGCGCTGCCCTCTCCCCTCCCGGCCCGGTTGGCCGTGGCCCGGGCGAGTTCCTGCTCGAGCGGCTGGAACAGGCCGGGGCCCAGGATGTAGATCAGCCCCCAGAGGACGGCGAGGCCGCCATAGGCCTCGTCGCCGAGCGAGCGACGCGCCACGACCAGGAAGGCGTAGGTCGTGATGCCGTTGATCACGAGCCCGGTTCCGATGGCGGTGGTGCCGGTCGGGAGCGGGCTCCGGTCACGCAGGGTCGCGAGTCGGCGGCGGATGGGATACTCCATGGTCCTTCCCGCCGGGCGCGACGGGACCCGGGAAGGCTATCGGTGCTGCAGACGGTTGGCCGACACCCGCCGGTGCCGGCGGCGGGTCAGGCCGGCGTGAAGCTCGGCATGCAGAGGCCGTCGAGTTCGGTGACCTCGATGCGGTCGCGGTTCTCCCAGGTGACCTGGTTGTTCGGGTCGACGCGCAGCTTGAACTCGCGGAAGGACATCTCGAGGGCGTCGAAGGCGATGAGGCGCCCGCTCAGCCCGTCGCCCACGCCGAGGATCAGCTTGATCGCCTCGAGGGCCTGGATCGAACCGACGATGCCGGGCAGCACGCCGAGCACGCCGGCTTCGGCGCACGAGGGCGCGAACTCGGCCGGCGGCGCTTCGGGCAGCATGTCGCGGTAGGTCGGGCCGTTGCGGGGGTCGAACACCGTGATCTGACCTTCGAACCGGAAGATCGAACCATGGACCACCGGGATGCCGAGCTTCACCGTGGCGTCGTTGAGCAGGTAGCGGCTCGGGAAATTGTCGGCGCCGTCGACGACCACGTCGTAGCCCGCGATGATGTCCATGATGTTGTCGGCACCGAGACGAGCGTCGTAGGTGACCACATTGACGTCGGGGTTGAGGCTGGTCAGCGTCTTCTTGGCCGAGTCGACCTTGCGTTCACCGATGCGATCCAGGTTGTGGAGGATCTGACGCTGGAGGTTCGACTCGTCGACGACGTCCATGTCGATGATGCCGATCGTTCCGACACCTGCGGCGGCCAGATAGAGCGCGGCCGGGGACCCGAGTCCGCCGGCGCCGAGGAGGAGCACCTTGGCGTCGAGCAGGGCGAGCTGGCCCTCCTCACCGATCTCGGGGACCAGGAGGTGCCGCTGGTAACGGTTGCGCTGATCGGGCGAGAGGGTCTGGGGCCGCTTCCAGTCGCGCCCCTCGTCCTTCCACTTGTTGAAGCCGCCGTCCATCGACACGGAGTGCTGGTAGCCGAGCTGCTCGAGGGTCTGCACCGCGAACGCGGAGCGGACACCGCCGGCGCACATCACGACGAGCTTGGCGTCGCGATCGGGCACCCGGTTCTCGATGTTGGACTCGAGCTGCCCGCGGGGGATGTGGATGGAGCCGGGGATCGCTCCCTGCTCGTATTCGTCGGGCTCCCGCACATCGAGGAGGGTGTAGCCCTCGGCGAGGAGCGCTTCACCGGCATCGGTGTCGACCTCGTGGATCGAGGCCTTTGCCTGTTGGAGGAGTTCACGGAAACTGGCCATGACGGAAAGCCTACCTAGTTAGTCGGGAATTGCCAGCCCCGATTCTCAGGAGGGCGCCATCCCGACGATCAGCGGCAACGCGGCGGCGATCCGGTCGTGGAGGACGATGTCGCCCAGATGGTCCATCTCGGTCGGCTCGCCGTTGAGGATCACCACTCGGGCGCCGGCGTGCTTCGCGATGCGCACCGTCTCGTTGATCGGGTAGACGCCCAGCGAGGTACCGACCGTGAGGAACACGTCGGCCTCGTGGGCCGCGATCTCGGACCGACGCAGATCCTCGGCATCGAGCGACTGGCCGAACGACACCGTGGCCGACTTCAGCAGGCCACCGCAGCGAGGGCAGTCCGGATCCTCCTCACCGGCCCGGACCCGCTCGATCGCTTCTTCCATGTTGTCGCGGTATTCGCACGACAGACAGGCGACCTTGCGCGTGGTGCCGTGGACCTCGACGACCAGGTCGGCGCTGTTGCCGGCCCGCTGGTGGAGCTCGTCGACGTTCTGTGTGATCAGCGTGTGGAGTTTGCCCCGCTGCTCGAGATGGACGAGCGCGTGATGGCCGATGTTGGGTTCGACGTTAGCCCACAGGGCACCGGCGGCACGGGCGGCCCAGTTGGCCCTGCGCACCTCGGGATCCTGCACGTAGTAGCGAATGTTCGAGGCCCGTTCGGCCTTCGGATCCTTGGTCCACAGGCCCTGGGGCCCCCGAAAGTCGGGGATGCCGGAATCGGTGGAGATTCCGGCGCCCGTGAGCACGGCGACCCTCTCGGCGTCGTCGATCAGGGCACGGGCGGCCTCGACGAGCGAGGCGGGGGTTCCGGCGGTCGTCATGGACCGGATCGTAGGCGACACCGGCACCGATGACGCTCGGGTGACGCCGCCGCGGTTGAGTCACAGCATCGTCGTGGGCGCGCTGACTGCAGTCGCGTCAGGGAGGGGTGGACATGAGACGAACACGTGGAGGTGTCGGCTCACTCGCCGCATGCCTCGCCGCACTGCTGGCCCTGGTGTTTCTGGCACCGGGTGCCGGAGCCCAGGACGACCCGGCGGAGCCGGTCGACACCGACGGCGACGGTCAGCGAGACGACTGGGACGGCGACGGCGAGCCCGACAACGACGACGACAATCCCTGTGAATGGGACGACAAGGACGACGCCGAGAACACCGGCAACCCCGACGGCATCCCCGATGCCGACGGTACGCCTCCCGACATCGAGGGTTGCGAGGGTGAAGGCGGGTCACTCCCCGACCAGCTCACCGCCCAGCGGGTGCGGATCATCCTCAGCGAGGTCTTCGCCGCCATCCCCGACGTGACCGAGCCGGGCGAGGCCCCCGACTCGTTCCCCAACATCCGCCGTCTGTTCGACGAGAACGGCAACGACATCGGGCCGGACTGGACCCACCTCGACGATCTCGTCGGCGAGCCGGGCGTGCGCGACCTCCTCCAGGAGCCCGACGACCGGATCAACCAGGCGCTCCTCGAAGCCGAGGACCTCAACAACGAGCAGATCATCGACCCGCTCGACCCCAACCGGATCATCCTCGTCGCCACCAGCGACGCGATGGACCACACGCTCAACCAGATCGAACGGGCCCGCGGCGATCTCGGCCTCGTCGGCGGCTCCGGCTCGGAGCTCACCGGGCCGTGCATGGGCATGGCCTGGTCCTACGACAGCGACGGCCAGCCGCTCGACGTGGCTTGGGACTGGGATCAGGACGGCCCGCCCATCGGCTTCAAGGAGGGCCCGTTCGACGAGGGCGAACTTCCCCTCGAGCCGATCTTCACCTCGGACAACCCGTTCATCGTCGACGTCGATGGCGCCGTGATCTACACGGGCCTGGCCGGCGGCGTGCCCGACGGCACCGGGCCGCTCGACCACGACTGGTTCATCGAGATCAACTTCCTCGGCTTCGCCGGTGCCAACATCGATGCCGGCGGCGACTCGAACCGGTCGGGCGAGAACCGCAACCTGGGTGCGGTCAACCTCAACGAGGACCTGCCCGCCCCGGCCAAGATCAGCGGCCTGGTGGCCATCAACGGCCAGATGTCCGCCCCCAACAGCGGGACGGGCGCCGACGACGGCACCAGCGGCGCCGTGCCCAACGGACTGCCGTTCCTCTGCATCGGCTCGGGCTTCGTCGACTTCCAGGGTGGGCTCCCCCTCACCGCCCCGGGCGTGGCGCTCGTGTTCCTCTCGACGGTGGGCATGCTCTTCAATGCCCGGCCGACCAAGACCTGGGGAGGTGTCTGATGACCACCACCACGACCGCACCCACCACCACGAAGAAGCACCCGATCCGGGGCTTCCTCTACGGGATCCCGTTCGGCCTCGGCCTGGCGATGATCGCCATCGGCCAGAAGTGGGCCGCACTCGGCACCTGGCCGCCGTTCCTCATCTTCGTCATCGGCGTCCTCGCCAGCATGGCGTGGGGCATGTTCGGCCCGGCCAAGGCCCCCAAGGGCGACGCACCGATGTCGGCTACGACCGCGCCCCCCGTCGATCAGGCACCCGAGCCGGATCCCGAGCCAGAGCCCGCGCCGGGCCCCGAGTCCGGCCCGGACCCCGAGCCGGGCGACGGCTTGACGAAACGTGATGACATGGGCTGAAATGCGCTGAACTTCCCCGGTTGATCCATGACCGCGGGAGTTCCGCCATGCCCACCCCATCCACCACGCTGCACGACCACGACGTCGATCAGCTCTACATCCGCAGCTGGGACGACCCGATCGTCGACCGCATCGGCCACGACCCCCGCTCCGGCTATGTCGAACAGTTCTGGCTCGGCATCCTCGGCCCGAGCACGATCTGGCTGCTGCGGCATTGCCGCCACGAACTCGACCGCTCGCCCAGCGGCTTCGTCCTCGATCTGGGCGACGCCGCCGGTGCGCTCGGCCTCGGGCACAAGGGCGGCCGCAACAGTCCCCTCGTGCGCAGCATCGCCCGGGCCGCCCGCTTCGACGCGGCGAGGCCGGCCGGACTCGGCGAACTCGAGGTCCGCCGCCGGCTACCCCCGCTGAACCGGGGACAGCTCGCCCGCTTGCCGCCGCTGCTGCAGCGTCGCCACCAGGCCTTCCTCGACGCGGCCGAAGCCGGCGACGCGGCCACGCTCGAACGTCGGGCCCGCCGTCTCGCTCTCGGGCTGGTGCAGTGCGGCGACGGTGTCGACGACGCCGAACTCCAGCTGGGACAGTGGCGGTTCCATCCGTCGATTGCGGCCGCGGCGGTTCGGTGGGCATGGGACCAACACCACGGAGGCGGGTCGGAAACGAGCCGAAACCCCGTTCTGGACCCCGATTCGGCCCTCAGCTGAGTCGCACGACCCGAGAGATTGGGCCAAGAGAAGCATAAGGAACCGAGTTTTCGATGCCGAAGGAATGGAGGCGGTTCACCGCCGAAGTGGTGGTGACATCTACACAGGGGAGTCCACCCAAAATGACCACCGCTTACCAGTTCCTTTCCGCTTGGATCACCGCGCACATCGATGATGAGCGTGGCGCCAGCCTCGTCGAGTACGCGCTGCTCGTCGCGCTGATCGCTGTCGTGTGCATCGCTGCCGTGACCGCCCTCGGCGAGTCGACTTCGAGCAAGTTCTCCGAGGTCGACTCGGCGATCGGCTGATCCCAGCCAATATTCGTTCGGATGGCGGCCCTTCGGGGCCGCCATTCGGCGTTTTGGGGTGGCGCCCGATCAGGGCTTCGTGAAACCGGCAGCCAGATCGGCCAGCAGCCGCACACCGAACCCGGTGCCGCCCTTGGTGATCTCCGCCTCGTCGGCGTCGCTCCAGGCGGGACCGGCGATGTCGAGGTGGGCCCAGGGGATGCCGTCGGCGACGAACTCCTGCAGGATCAGCCCGGCGGTGAGCGCACCGCCGTACTGGCCACCGATGTTCTTCATGTCGGCCACCGGCGACTCGACCATCTTCTTGTAGTCCTTGGGCAGCGGGAGGTGCCAGACCCGTTCGTCGGAGGACGTCGACGCAGCCTCGATCTGTTCGACCCAACCGTCGTTGTTGCCCATGAGCCCGGCGATCTTGGGGCCGAGGGCGACCATGCAGGCGCCGGTCAACGTGGCGAGGTCGACGATCGCGTCGGGCTTCGCCTCGCTCGCCAGCGACAGCGCGTCGGCCAGGATCAGACGACCCTCGGCATCGGTGTTGAGCACCTCGATCGTCTTGCCGTTGCGGATCTTCAGCACGTCGCCCGGTCGGGTGGCGTCGCCGCCGAGCATGTTGTCGGTCATCGGAACGAAGGCCCGGACCCGACACTGGGGGGCGAGGTGGGGCATGACGCTCATGGCACCGACGACGGCAGCACCGCCACCCATGTCGCACTTCATCGTCATCATGCCCTGACCGGTCTTGATCGAGAGACCACCGGCGTCGAAGACCAGCCCCTTGCCGACGAGGGCCAGGGTGCCCTTCGCCTTGCCCTTCGGGTTGTAGGTCAGCTCCACCAACCGCGGCGGGAGTTCGGATCCGCGGTTGACGCCGAGGAGGCCACCGAGCTTGCCCTTCTTGATGGCCGCTTCGTCCCAGACCTTCACGGTCAGTCCGGCCTTGCGACCCATCGCCGCGGCACGCCGGGCGAACTCGGGCGCGGTGAGCGTGCCGCCCGGCTCGTTGACGAGATCGCGGGCCAGCGCCTGCCCGTCGGCGATGGCCGAGCCGAGATCGAGCGCCGCCTGGTTGCGAACGCCACTCCCCCCGGCCACGTCGACGCGGGCGAGCTTGGCCGGCTTCGCGTCGGACTTGTAGGTGAGGAACGTGTAGGCGCCGAGACGCACGCCTTCGGCAAGGGCACGACGGGCATCGGTGCCGTCAACGTCGCCCTCGGGGAGCTCGATGCCGATCCGGGGGTGGCGGCCGAACCCACGACCGATGGCCGCGCCGGCCCGGCGCACGGCCTCGGTGTCGAGATCGGACGCGTCGCCCGCACCGACGAGCGCCATCACCCGACCGTCTTCGGGCCACGAGTGGGTCTGTCCCGCCTTGCCCTCGAAGCCCGCGTTCTCGAGCTGCTTCGCGGCGACGCCGGCGACACCCGCGCCGACCTGATCGGTCGTCACGATGCGAACGGCGGCCTTCGCGGCCTTCGGCACCGTGCGAGCGGCGTGAAAGGTGATGGTCATGTCGGTTCTCCCGGGGGCGTCGATCTTCGCGGCAGACTACGCGCCCGACGCCACCCGGTGGGGACCCGAACCGCTGGGGGCTACCCGCCCCCGGGCAGTTCCTGCTCGAGGGTGAGCGTGTCGGCGAAGAGATCGCCGTGGTCCTCGACCCGCTCGAGCACCTCGCCGGCCTCGAACCCGAGGGGCTCACCATCGGCCCCGTCGGCCACTTCGTCCCAGGTCAGCGGGGTCGACACGGTGGGCCGGTCCTTGGCCCGCAGCGAGTAGGGCGCGATCGTCGTCTTGTGTCGGGAGTTCTGGCTCCAGTCGATGAAGACCTTCCCCTTGCGCAGCTTCTTCGTCATGTTCGACAACACGAGCTTCGGCAGCTTCTGTTCGAGGAGTTGGGCGACGGCGAGAGCGAAGTCGGAGGCATGGTCGTGTTCGTGCGGCGTGTTGAGGGGGGCGTAGAGCTGCATGCCCTTGCTGCCCGACGTCTTGGGAAAGCTCCGGAGTCCGACGGTGTCGAGCACGTCGTGGATCTCGAGGGCGACCTGGGCGCACTCGACGATCGTGGCCGGTTCGCCGGGGTCGAGATCGAAGACGAGCATGGTCGGCGAGTCGACCGCGCCGCAGCGCGCCATCGGCGAATGGATCTCCAGAGCGGCGAGATTCGCCGTCCACGCCAACGCGACGACGGAGTCGAGCCGGCAGTACTCGATCCCACCCCGACGGTCGCCCGGACCGAGGCAGGTTCCCACCCATCCGGGTCGGTATGACGGACAGCGCTTCTCGAAGAAGGAGTTCTCGGTGACGCCGTCGGGCCATCGTCGGAGGGTGATGCCCCGGTCGCGGATGTGGGGCAGCATCACCGGCGCGATGCGCACGTAGTAGTCGATGACCTGGGCCTTCGTGAACCCGATCATCGGGTACATGACCTTCTCGAGGTTGGAGACGGCCAGCCGGTGACCGTCGATCTCGACGTGAACTCGCTCCGCCTCCGCCACGCCCGACCGGACCGATCAGGCCGACTTGCGCACGCGGGCGGCCTTCTTGGCCGCCTTCTTCGTGGTCTTGGCCGCCGACTTCTTGGCCCGCGACTTCTTCGCGGCCTTCGCCTTGCCCTTCGCCGCCCGCTTGGTCGTGCCGCTCCCGGCTGCGGGATGGCGGCCCCGGGCCTTCTTGGCCTCCTTGACCGAGGCCTCGAGCGCGGCCATCAGATCGATCACCTTGTCGGAGGACGGCGCCGCCGCGGGGACGAGATCGTCGCCCGTCTCCCCCGCCGCCTTGCGGTCGATGAGCTCGAGCACCGCCTCGCGGTAGGTGTCCTTGTGGCGCGCCGGATCGAAGGTGGCGTCGAGCGTGGCGATCAGCTGCTCGGCCATCGCCTGTTCCTTCTCGTCGATCTCGATGTCGGCCAGCAGGTCGAATCCACCGATCTCGGTGTGGTCGACGATCTCGTCGGCGTAGACCATCGTCGACAGCACCAGGCGTCCGTCGACGGGGCGCACCGCGGCCAGGTACTGCTTCGAACGCATCACGAAGTGGCAGATGCCGACCTTGCCGGCCTCCTCCATCGCCGTCGCGAGCAGCTTGTAGGGCTTCGCCGTCTGCTCGTCGGGCACGAGGTGGTAGGCGTTGTCGTAGAAGATCGGGTCGATGTCGGCCAGGTCGACGAACTCGTCGATGTCGATGGTGCGCACGCCGGGGACGAACGTGGCAAGCACCCTGTGCGAGCGGGTCAGGTGTCGAGCAGGATCCGGGCCACGAGGTCCTGCCCGAACGCGGTGAGGATGGCGAGGTACATGAGGCCGGTGGCCGCCATGACCGCCGAGTACTCCCGTTCCTTCAGCGCGGCGCGGGTGACGAACACCAGGCCGATCGTGGTCACCACACAGGCGACCCAGAACCATCCGAGCAGGCCGTTGTACGCGTCGTCGATGGTGCCGTTGAGCACCGAGACCATGCCGGTCGGAAGGAGCATCGAGATCGTCGCCGGTACCCAGAGGATGCCGGTCCAGCGCACGAGCTCGTGGATGGGCGCCCGGGCCAGACCCGGTTGCACGAGATACCAGTGACCCAACAACATCGCGTCGGTCACCACGCCCAGGAAGAGGGCGCTCGTGATGCCGCGGAAGACCGAGAGCAGGACCGGGTCACCGGCCGCGATCGACCCGAACAGGACCGCGAGCAACCCGAGTCCGGCGGTCAACAGGTCGAGCTCGGGAGGAAACTCCGCCGCGTCCTTGTCGAAGCGCTGTTCGTCGCGATCGATCCCGGTCATCTCCGCCACCCGGGTCGTGCGGCGCTCGACCACTTCGCGCTGACCCGCCACCCCCGCCCGGCGCCGACGAACCGAGATCACCAGGGTCGCGGCGCCCACCACGACGAAGGCGATCGTGGCGATCTCGCGGGTCCACGTCGGCGAGGTGGCGAAGCCGGCGACGAGCGACCCGACGGCCAGGAGCAGGAAGACGAGGCGCTGGAGCCACCCGTAGCCGAGCCCGACCTCGCGCCGGCGGGTGGTCACCCAGAGGAACAGCCAACCACCGGCCGCCCACTGGACGAGCACGGTGGCCCCATCGACACGGATCACGCGGTGACCACGGCGAGATGATGATCGACGAGGTTGAGCGGGTCCGGCCCGTCGTCGGCCGCGACCACGATGTCCTCGAGTCGCATGCCCCAACGGCCCGGCATGTAGATTCCCGGCTCGATCGAGAACGCGTTGCCGGCGACGAGCGGCGTGGTGTTGCCCTCGACGATGTAGGGGTCCTCGTGGGCCTCGACGCCGATGCCGTGGCCGGTCCGATGGATGAAGTAACTGCCGAAACCCGCCGCGGCGATCTTCTCGCGTCCGGCCCGATCGACGTCTTGTGCGGGAGTGCCCACCGTGGCCCGCCGGACCGAGGCCGCCTGGGCCTCGTGGAGGACCGCGTAGGCCTCGAGGAAGTCGCGCTCGGGGTTCTCCCCCACCCAGACGCAGCGGGTGATGTCGGAGCAGTAGCCGATGCCGTCGTCGCCGACCATCGTGCCCCCGAAGTCGCAGAGCACCCCTTCGCCCTCGCGGATGACACGGCTGCCCGCCTCGTGATGGGGCGAGGCCGCGTTCTCGCCTGCGGCGACGATGGCGAAGTTGACCCGGTCGTGGCCCTCGTCGACGATCTGACGCCCGAGTTCGGCCGAGACCTCGGCTTCGGTCCGGCCGATCAGCGGGATCTCGCCGGCCTGGAGCCGGGCGGCGATGCGATCGACGGCCGCGCTCGCGGCCCGCAGCCGGGCGACCTCGTCGGGGGTCTTCACCGAGCGGATCGGGCTGGTGATGGTGGAGGCCCGCCGCCACGTGACGGCGGGGCAGGCGGCGACCAGGTCGACGAGGAAGCCGGCCCACATGTGGTCGCCCACTGCGACGGTGCGGGCCGGGCCGACCAAACGGGCGATGAGCTCGATCGGATCCTGCGTCTCCGTCCACGGCTTCACCGAGAACACGTCGCCGCGCTCGGTCACCCGGGGTGCCTCGAGGGCGGGGACCACCAGCGTCGCCTCGGCCTCGCGGGGCACGACCAGCATGGTGATCCGTTCGAGCGGCATCGCCTCGTAGCCGCAGAAGTACGGGAGATCCGCACCAACCGACAGAAGCAGCATGTCGACGCCGTCGGCGTCCATGCGGGCACGGGCACGGTTGAGGCGTTCGGCGAACATCCCCTGGAGGCTAGGTGCCCGCGACCGCCGACGCGGCGTCGTGGGCGTGGTACGACGAACGGGTCAGGGGCGACGCCTCGACGTGCCCGATGCCCATCGCTTCGCCGACCTGCTTCCACTGCGGGAACCACGCCGGCTCCCACCACCGGGCCACCGGCAGATGGTGCGATGTCGGGCGGAGATACTGACCGATCGTGACGATGTCGGTGCCGACAGCGGCCAGGTCGGCGAGGGTCTGCACGACCTCGTCGCTGGTCTCCCCCATGCCGACGATGATCGACGACTTGGTGGTGAGCCCGGCCGCCTTGGCCCGGCCCAGCACCGACAGGCTGCGGGCGTAGCCGGCCGAGGGTCGCACGGCCCGCTGCAGCCGGGCGACCGTCTCGATGTTGTGGTTGCACACGTCGGGGGCCGCGGCGAACAGGGTCGCGAGGGCGTCGTCATCGCCCTTCAGATCGGACACGAGTGTTTCGACCGCGCAGTCGGGATTCCGCCGGCGCACGGCGGCGACGGTCGCCGCCACCGCGGCGGCACCTCCGTCGGGGAGATCGTCGCGGGCGACCATGGTGATGACCGCATGCCGCAGACCCATCCGGGAGACCGCCTCGGCCACCCGCTCCGGTTCGCCCTCGTCGGGCGGGGCCGGCTTGCGGGTGTCGACCAGGCAGAACCCGCAGGCCCGCGTGCATCGTTCGCCGAGGACCATGAACGTCGCAGTGCCGTCGTTCCAGCACTCGGAGATGTTGGGGCATCCCGCCTCCTCGCACACCGTGACGAGATCGAGCTCGCGCATGGTCGACTTGATCCTGCGGTACTCGGGACCGGTGTCGAGCGGTACCCGCATCCACTCGGGCTTGCGGGCCCGGAGGCGGACGGGGTCGTGCTCCGTCGCTCCGGCTTCGGCCAGGCGTCCGAGGAGGCGCACCGAGGCGCCGTCGGCCCGGGCCGCGAACTGGTCGTCGCCATGGCCGACGCCGGAGCGACCCACCGGGGTGCCCGCCCCTTCGCCCCGGGTGAACGGCGCCAGGTCGTGTTCGGCGATGCGCCAGGCCACGTCGGCCCGGTCGACCGGCCGCTCGGGGGCGAATCGCCGGGCCATCACCGCGGCCACTCGGTCGACGACCGTGCGCATGTCGACGTCGACCCCCTCCGCCGCGAGCGACGTGACGCCCTTGTCGGTGATGCCGCAGGGCACGATCCGACCGAACCAATCGAGGTCGGGATCGACGTTGAGCGCGAAGCCGTGCATCGTGCGACCTCGGGTGATGCGCACGCCGATGGCAGCGATCTTGCGCGGCACGTCGTCGTCGGGGCCGACCCAGACCCCGGTGCAACGCGGGAGCCGGCCGGCGTCGATCCTGAGCGACGCGAGCACGTCGATGAGCACCTGCTCGAGACCGCGGACATAGTCGGCGGTCTCCGCCATGCCGCCGCCCCGACGGCCGGGCAGCGAGAGTATCGGGTAACCCACCAGCTGGCCGGGGCCGTGATACGTGATGTCGCCCCCACGGTCGGTCTCGACGACCTGGCCACCCATCGCCGCGATCGCATCGGCGTCGAGCAGGAGATGGTCGGCCGGCGTGCGCCGGCTCATCGTGATCGTGTGGGGATGCTCGAGCAGGAGCAGATGGTCGCGCTCGTCGAGGACGAGCGACCGTTGGAGCGCGAACGCGTCGTCGTAGGCGACCCGGCCGAGCCAGCGGACGCGCAGCGCCCGCTCGTCGATCGGCGTGGGATCGCCGGCGACGGTCAGCGGACCTCCGCCTCCCAGTCGCGGGTCTCGATGATCTCCTTCACCCGGTGCATGAACGCCGCCGCGTAGGCCCCGTCGAAGGCCCGGTGATCCCAGGCCATGGCCAGCACGCCGACGGAGTGGATGGCGATCGACTCGTTGCCGTACTCGTCGGTGACGACGACGGGCTTCCGCGACACGCCGTCGGTGGAGAGAATCGCCACCTGCGGCTGGTTGATGATCGGGAACTGCATCATCGTGCCGTATTGCCCGGCGTTGGTGAGAGTGAACGTGCCGCCCGACAGCTCGTCGGGGCGGAGCTGCTTGGTGCGGGCCCGAGAGGCCACGTCGACGATGTCGCGGGCGATCTGGCGCAGCCGCTTCCCGTCGGCGCTCTTGACCACTGGGGCGAGCAACCCGTCGAAGTCGATGTCGACGGCCACGGCGAGGTTGACCTCGTCGTGGACGACCAGATGGTCGCCGCCGAAGCTGGCGTTGAGGTGGGGATATTCGCGCAGTGCGTCGACGACGGCCCGGGCGATGAACGGAAGGTACGTGAGGCTGAATCCCTCGTCGGCCTTCCAGCCCGACTTGACGGCCCGACGCACGTGTTCGACCCGCTCGTAGTCGACCTCCATCGCCGTGAGCACGTGGGGAGACGTCTGCTTCGACATCACCATGTGTTCGGCGGTTCGGGTGCGGATGTTGTTGAGCGGCACGATCTGGTCGCGCCCCGAGACGGCGGGAACGGGTGCTGGTGCGGTGGCCGGCGCTACGGGGGCCGGTGACGGCGCGCTCGGCGCGCTCGGTGGTGCCGCGGGGGCGGGAGCGGCCTCGACAGGAGCCGCCGGCGCCTGCCCGGCGCTGCCGTCCATGATGACCCGCTCGACATCGGCTCGGGTGATGCGCCCGCCGATACCGGATCCCTGGATCGCCGCCGGGTCGAGGTCGTGGTCGTTGATCAGCCGTCGCACGACCGGCGACAGCACCATCGAAGCGTCGGTCCGGGGCTCGGCGTCGTCGACCGGCGCCTCCGCGACCGGCGCCGGCGCGGGCTCAGGGGCAGCCGGAGCCGGTGTGGGCTCGGGAGCGGCCGGTGCGGGCGGCGGGGGCGGAGGCGGTGGTGGCGGCGCGGTCTCGGCGACCGGCGGCGGCGCGGCTTCGGCCGCGGCCGGTTCTTCGGCCGCGGGCGCGGCCGCCCGCGCCGGGGTGCCGGCTTCACCGATCCGGGCCAGTACCTGACCGACCTCGACCACGTCGCCTTCCTGGGCAAGGATCTCGCTCAGGACACCGGCGACCGGGCTGGGCACCTCGCTGTCGACCTTGTCGGTCGAGATCTCGAAGAGGACCTCGTCCATGGCGACGTCCTCGCCCACTTGCTTGAACCAGCGGGTGATCGTGCCTTCCGTGACCGTCTCGCCCAACTGGGGCATCGTGACATCGGCCATCAGTTCCTCATTCCGTTCTCGTCGAACGACTCGACGATCGTAGGGGTTGCGCTCATCAGCCGTGCAGTGATCGGCCGGTCAGGGACAGGACCGTCTCACCGAAGAGTTCGGACATCGTCGGGTGCGGTTGGATGAAGGCCGCGACCTCGTCGACGGTGGCCTCCCAATTGACGGCCAGATAGCCCTGGCCGAGCTGTTCGGTCACCCAGGGGCCGACCATGTGGACACCGAGGATCCGGCCCCCGGTGCCATCGGGTCGCTTCTCGGCGATCACCTTCACGATGCCGTCGGTGTCGCCGACGATCTTGGCCCGCCCGTTGCCGATGAAGCGGTGTGACGACGTCACCACGTCGAAACCGGCTTCCTTCGCCGCGTCCTCGGTGTAGCCCGCGAAGGCCACCTCCGGGTGGCAGTAGATGCACCAGGGCGTGCCGTGGTGGTCGAGCGGCGCCGGCGACTCGCCGAGCACGTCGCGGATGGCGAGCATTCCCTCGGCGAACGCGACGTGGGCGAGCTGTGGGGTGTTGACGAGATCACCCACCGCCCACACGCCCGGCTCGCCGGTGCGGCATCGCTCGTCGACCACGACGAAGCCCCGCTCGTCGACCGCGACGCCCGTCCCCTCGAGACCGAGCAGGTCGGCGAAGGGGCGACGGCCGACCGAGACGACGACCTTCTCGACATCGAGCGTCTCGCCCTCGCCGAAGCTCACCGTGGTGTGCGAACCGGACGGATCGGGGGTGTGCCCCTGGACCATCACACCGGTGCGGACGGTGATCCCCCGCTTCTTGAACGAACGCTCGACGACCTTGGTCGCGTCGGCGTCGCAGCCGGCGAGGATCTGGGGCATGGCCTCGAGGATCGTGACATCGACACCGAGGTCGCCCATCATCGACGCGAACTCGCATCCGATGGCACCGCCGCCGATCACCGCGGCGGACGCGGGCAGCGATTCGATCGACAGGACCTCGTCGGAGGTCATGACGAACGACCCGTCGACCTCGAAGCCGGGGATCGTGCGCGGCAGTGAACCGGTGGCCAGGATCACAGCCCGCCCGGAGAGGGTCAGATCGCCGCTCTCGCCGCCGGTGACCCGCACTTCCCGCGCCGGCCCCAGGGATCCGGCACCGTCGTAGACCGTGACCTTGCGCCCCTTCAGCAGCCCGGACACGCCTGCGGTGAGCTGATCGATGATCGCCTGCTTGCGCGTCATCGTGACCGCCCAGTCGACGGTGGGTTCGGAGCTGTTGACCCCGAACTGCGCGGCGTCCTGCACCGTGCGGAAGACGTGGGCCGTCTCCAGGAGTTCCTTGGCCGGGATACACCCCACGTGGAGGCAGGTGCCGCCGATGGGTCCCTTCTCGACGAGACCCACGTCGAGGCCGATCCCCGCGCCGTACAGCGCGGCGGCGTAGCCACCGGGGCCACCACCGATCACGATCACATCATGTTGTCCGTCGATCGGAATGACCTCCTGTGCGCGGGCGCCGCCGACACCGCCGACTCGTCGAGTCGGCCCATCGAAGACATCGCCAACCATAGCGATGTCGGCGCCCGATTCTCAGGCCATGATCATGACGAGCTGCACCGCACCGGCGATGAGGATCACCAGGCCGGTCACCAGTGCGGTGATGATCAGTTTCCGTGTGCTCACGCTCGAGATCCTCCGGTCGCTGCGGCCACACCGGCCGGATGTCAGTATGTCGCCGGAACCGGTTGTCATCGACCTACCGCCCCACAGTCGCGCAGGAAGGGCATCGGTTCCCGGTTACCACGTATAGTGGTATCCAGGCACACGCAACGTGACCTAGGTGCGAGGGGAAGGAGGGCGGACGCGCAGATGGAGCAACAGTCGCTGCCCGAGACCACCGAGCGCGCCGCCGACACGAGCGCGCGTCCCCTGAGCCGACCGGCGCGCGCCGGCGTGACCGCCCTGTGCCGCACGCTCGAGGTCTTCGACCCGCCCGCCGCCCGCCGCGCCGCGCTGCGGGCCCATCTCGTCGACCGCCTCGCCGTCGCCGCCGGCGCTCCCGTCTCCGACCGGGTCGATGCCGTCACCGGCGCCCTGCTCGCCGAGATCTCCATCGTGTTGACCCACGTACGCCCGGTCGGCACGCTCGACATCGTGCCCGACCCGGCGTCGGCCGTCCTCTCGGCCAGCGTCCTCAGCCGGCTGGCCGGTCTCGCCGGCACGGCCCGGACCGTGCGTCACCAGTACGAACGTTGGGACGGCAGCGGCGGCCCCCACGGCATGCGCGGACCCGACATCCCGCTCGCCGCCCGCCTCCTGGCCCTCGCCGCCACCCTGGTGGGACACCCCTCCCCCGGTGCCGCGCCGAACTGGACCGCCCGTCAGCGTCGCGTCGACGAGCTCCTCGGGACCGCCCTCGATCCCGACCTGGGCGCGGCCGCGACGCTCGAACTCAGCTCCGGGGATCCGCTCCAGTCCGACATCGAACTCGACGACGTGCTCGACGGGCTCGAACGCTTCGTCCCGCCCGAACGCGACTCGCCGGTCGAAGCCCTGGTGTCGATCGGCGCGGCGGTGCGCGCCGCCGACTCGATGCCCGACGTGCTCCTCGTGATCGCCGAACAGGCCCGGCGAGCTCTCCAGGCTTCGACCGTCACCATCGGTCGCCTCGACCACGAGTCCGAGGAATACGAGACACTCCTCAATGTCGGCGACGTCGGACCCGGGAAGGAACGATTCCCGGCCGAAGAACGCCACGGCCCGGCCGACCATCCCGGCCTCGACTCGATCTTCGCCGGCCAGGGCTACGTCCGCGCCACCGACGACGGTCGGGCCGACGACCCGGCCATCGTCTCCCTCTACCAACGGGGCCTGCGCTCCGAAGCGGCCTGGCCGATCAACATCGGCGAACGGGTGTGGGGAGTGGTGATCGCAACCACCAAGGCCGAGTCGAGCATCCTCGACCACGACGACCTCGCCACGCTCCGTCTCGTGGCCACCCACATCGCGGCAGCGGTCACGCAGGCCCAACGCATCGCCGAGTTCGAGGAGCTTGCGCTCCGCGATCCCCTCACCGGACTCGGCAACCGTCGGGTACTCGAGGAACGACTGCGCGACGTGTTCAGCCGGCCGCCCGTCGACCGCCAGGACGTGGCCGTGATCATGTGCGACGTCGACGGCCTCAAGGTGGTCAACGACAACGAGGGCCATGCCGCGGGCGACTCGCTCCTGGTCGACGCCGCCCGCTCGCTGGCCGACGCGGCCGCGACCGTCGAGAACTCCGTGGTCTGTCGCATCGGCGGCGACGAGTTCTGCATCATCCTCGACGGCGGCGGCATGTTGTCCGCCCATCCGGTCACCGACCTGGCGCTCGCCCAGTTCGCCCGCACCGGCCACAACCGCTCACTGTCGTGCGGTGTCGCATTGGCCTCACCCGACATGCTCACGCCGGGCGATCTCCTCCGCGCGGCCGACGAGATGCAGTACGAGGAGAAGCGGCGGCGCAAGGGCCTGCCACCGCTGGAAGAACTGCCGGTCGAAGGCGACCGGCGCCGCACCCGACGCGAACCCGACTGAGTTCAGTCCGCGACCGCGACGATCGAGCGCACCGCGTCGATCGCGGCGGCGGTCTCGCCGTAGCTGAGCTTCACGACGGGCACCGACTCGACCAGCCGGGCCAGGCGGGCGAACACCGGTTGTCCACCGGCCGCGAAGTCGAAGGTGTCGCCGAGCAGCAGGTGCAGCGCTTCGAGCGGTTCGACCGGCGAGATCCGGGTCGCCGCGCCGGCCCGCCACTGCGGACAGATCACGGCCACCACCGGGGCTGGACCCGACGACGGGCCGATCCGTGACGGATCGATGTGCCACTCCCGGCAGGCCATGGCGCGAGCCACACCCGCGAGCACGCCCGACGGGGCGAGATCGGGAAACAGCGGAAACGACCCCGGATCGAGCGCGATCGACTTCGCGAACGGACGGATGTGCAGGTCGGTGTCGATCGCGGCGGCTTCGTCGGTCAGGTAGGAGAAGCCGTCGGCCACGAGCGCGGTCGTCAGCGTCGACTTCCCGTGGTTGGATCCGCCCGGAAGCACCACACCACGGCCCTCGATCGACACGGCGCCCGCGTGGAGCACCAGGTCGTCGGCTGCCGACGCCACCGCGAGATTGTTGACCTCGCCGACGGCACGAAGGGCGACGGCGAGTCGCGACCCGAGGATGACCGGCTCGGCGTCGCCGGCGCGCACCGTCCAATGGGTCTCATCGGTCGCCTCGATCTCGATCGCAACCGACGGCGGCGTCTCGCACCAGAGAGGTGCGAGTACGGCCGCGATCGCGCTGCGGAGTTCTTCGTCGTCGCAGCGGACTCCCACACGTGCGTCCAAGGCCGCGAAGGATCCCGACGGCGGCATGTCCACCATCACCGGCGTGGCGTCGCGGTCGACGATCGTCGACTGCGCCACAGACGTCGCGCGCTCGCCCTGGAGCAGCCCGTCGGCCCGGAGCCGCGCCACCGTCTGCTCGACGTCGGAACGGATGTCGACCGGTGACACCCCGTACGCGTCGCCCAGCCGCACCGAGAGCTCGCCGATCGTCGCCGACTCGTCGAGGTGGATCCAGATGGCCGCGGCCGAGCCGTTGAGTACGTGGAGGCGCCGGGTGACGAGATCGAAGAGGACGAGGTCGTCGCCCAATCGGGCCTCGAGGACCGCCGTGGCCTGGTCGGCAACTGGGCCCTCGTCGAAGCCGACGACGGCCGGCTGCGGATTCTCCGGAGCGGGCGCAACGAGGACGTGAACCGGGCCCTGCGGGCACGCGAGATCGAACTCGCGGGGCCGACGCAGTATGTCGACCGCTGGGGTCGCTTCTCCCCGAACGAGTTCTTCCAGGACGTGACGTTGTCGCCCGACCTGCCGATGGTCGCCGAGGTCAGCGCCGACCTGTTCGAGAAGGCGATGGAAGAGACCGTCGACGGAGTCGTCGTGCTCGACCCCTACGCCGTCGCCGCGGTGCTCCGGCTCAGCGGGCCGGTGCCGACCGACGAATTGACGCTCAACGCGCGCAATGTCGTGCCCTTCCTGCTGGAGGGGCAATACGTCGACTTCGCCGACGACGAGGACGGGCGGGTGCGCGCCCTGGCCCAGCTGGTCCAAGGGGCGTTCACCGCGGTCACCTCCGGGGAGTTGCCGGGGCCGGCCGCCGTGGCCGACGTGCTCGGCCCGGTCATCGACCAGGACCGCCTCGGCGTGTGGTGGGCCGCCGGCGACCCGCGGAGCGAGCTCGTCGAACTCGCAGGACTCGACGGCCGGTTCCCCCTGCCCGAGTCCGACATGGTGGCGGTCGTGCATCAGAACGCCGGTCAGAACAAGCTCGACACCCATCTGCGACGCTCGATCGACTACGCCCTGACGATCACCGACGGCGAGGCCGTGGGCACGATCCGCGTCACCCTCCACAACGAGCTCGAGGATCTCACCCTGCCCACCGCCGTCGTCGGCAGCAACGATCAGGGCTACCCGCTCGGCACCAACGTCGCCCGCCTCACCGTGCACAGCGGGCTCGACTTCCGCGCCGCCCGGATCGACGGTCGTGACGTGGTGATCGACCGGGAGATCGCGTTCGGCCACGACGCCCTCACCGCACTGATCGAGGTGCCCGCCGGCGACTCCGTGGTCCTGGAGGTCGACGTGGCCGGTCGCCTCGACGACGATGCGTACTCGCTACTGCTCCCCCATCAACCCCTGGTCAACGACGACGAGCTGACCGTGGCGGTGACGATCGACGGCGAGACACAGTCCCTGCCCACACCGGCGACGCTCACGCAGGACACGCTGCTCTCCCCCGTTCCCGGCTGAGCCGGACCCCGTCCGAATCCGGCAGGCGCCTCAAGCCGGTGCCCTCACTGCCGATCGAGAGGGTGGACCGCCAGGTCCCTCGCCCCTGCCCCTTTCGGCACCATGATCGCTCCTGCTCTCCGCCTCTCGACCGACCGACCCCGGCTCCGCCGTCGCATTGCCGCGGGCGCAGTCGTCGTGCTGGCGATGCTGATGACGACCGCGCCGGCCGGGGCCCAGTACGGCGGCGGGGTGAACCTCTTCGTCGATCCGACGCGGGTCGAGGTCGACGGCGCGTTCGACTACTTCGGCAGCGGTTGTCCCGCGGGGAGCACCGTCACCATCACGATCGACGGGTTTCCGGGCGTTCTCGCCACCACGGTCGCCTTCGACGACAGCTCCTACGCCGGGACCGACGTGGCCATGCCCGACGGTGTCATCGCCGGCCAGGACTACACCGTCCGGGCCAGTTGCGGCGGCAACGCGGACACTGCCGTCGCCCGCGCCGTCTGCAACGGTGGCACAGATCCGGTCGACGGGACGTGCCCCGACGGCCAGACGGTCGGCGGTCAGGATCCCACGGCCACGACGACGACCACCACCCCCGGCAACGGTTCCGACGGCAATGGCTCCGACGGCAATGGTTCCAGCGGCAATGGCTCCGATGGGAATGGCTCCGGCGGCACGGGCGGTACCGGCCCCGACCTCGCGGTGACCGGTGCCTGGTTCGCCGAACAGGCAGCCCAGCTCGGGGTCACGCTGATGGCGATGGGTGGGTTCCTCGTCCTCTTCGCGACGAAGCGCCGCGAACGCGCGACGGTCTGAACGTCAGTCCGCGCGGCGGCGCCGGCGTCGGAGCAGCCAGCCGAGGACCTCACTGAGCATGGCGCCGAGCACGGCCGCGACCACGATCACCAGCCACAGCGGCCAGGTGCCGTCGAGGAAGAGCCAGTTGACCTCGGTGTCGTCGCGGTTCTGGCCGATGAAGGCGATCAGGGCGATGGCCACCACAGCCGCGCCGACCACAGTGGCCAGGCCGGTCGACTCCTTGGCTTCCTCGACGAGTGGCTCTTCCGACATGGTCCTTCGATTCCTTCTTCTCCCGCGAGACGATTCCGTCCGCTGCCGCGAGACTAGACCACGCGTGCGAAGCTGATCCCGTGCGCGTACTCGTGAGTGGATCCACCGGCCTCATCGGCGAAGCCCTCGTTCGTGGCCTCCTGGCCGAAGGCCACCAACCGGTGCGGCTCGTCCGTTCCCGCCGGCCCGACGATCTCCCTTCGGCGACCTGGGACCCCGCCGCCGGCACCATGGACGACGATGCCCTCGACGGTGTCGACGCCGTCGTCCACCTCGCCGGTGAGGGCATCGCCGAGAAGCGCTGGACGCCGGCCCAGAAGGCGCGGATCCTCGACAGCCGGGTTGCGGGAACCACCCTGCTCGCCGAACGGATCGCCTCTGCCACCACCCCGCCGTCGGTGTTCGTCTCGGGTTCTGCCATCGGCTTCTACGGCGACCGCGACGACGAACGGCTGACCGAGACGAGCGAACCGGGCACCGGATTCCTGGCCGACGTCGTCGCCGCCTGGGAAGGCGCGACCGCAGTCGTGCCCACTCCTCCCACGCGTGTCGCCCACATCCGCACCGGCATCGTGCTGTCGGCCGACGGTGGCGCACTTGCGCCCCAACTGCCCTTCTTCAAGCTCGGCATCGGGGGTCGGATCGGTGACGGCAGCCAGTGGTGGAGCTGGATCTCGATCGACGACATGGTCCACGCCCTTCTCTGGCTGCTGACCAACGACGTGCACGGTGCGGTCAACCTCACCGCCCCGACTCCGGTGACCAACGCCGAGTTCACCAAGACACTCGGCAAGGTCCTGCGGCGCCCGACCATCCTGCCCATTCCGAAGCCGGCCCTGTGGCTTCGGTTGGGGCGCGAGCTCACGCAGGCGCTGCTCTACACGAGCCAGCGAGTCGAACCGGCCGTGCTGAGCGACCGGGGCTACGAGTTCCGTCACCCCGACCTCGAGAGCGCACTGCGAGCGGTGCTCGACCGCCCCGAGTGACGGCTCAGCGCTCGACGGCGACGACCGGGTAGAAGGCGACCCGGCCGGCGATGGCCTCGGCCCCGTCCTTCGGGCTCGGGTAGTACCAGGCCGCATTGGAGGCTCGCTGACCGTCGACCTCGATGTCCCAGTAGGCCGCGACCCCCTTCCACGGGCACGAGGTGGAGTGATCGGAGTCGACGACGAAACGTCGATCGAGGGCGTCGATCGGGAAGTAGGCGTTGCCTTCCACGATCTCGATGTCGTCGCTCTGTGCGATCACGGTGCCGTTGACACTCGCGGTGGCCATGGGGTCACTCCGGTGTCGGGGGGTCATCGATGCAACTCCGGGGCGGCGCCGGGAATTCCCTCAGGGCGAGATGACCCAGACGTCGTCGGGCATGTCGGCCTCGAACCGCTTCACGACCTCACCGACCCGGCGCTCCGCGCCGTCCCACACGAACAGGGCCTCGTCGGCGACCTGACGAAGCCACCCGTTGCGTCGATCCATCGCCTGTCCGGCCCGCTGCCCGGACTCGGGGGCCTTGCGTTCGAGCTGCACGACGGCCGTCGCGCCCTCGACGAGTTGGCCGAAGCGACGGCGCGACTCGGCCGGCCACTTCGCATCCGGATCCGGGTAGGGCAGCACCGCCACGTAGGGCACCCCGGCCGCGACCGCCGCTTCGGCCCCGATGGTCTCGGCGCCCAGCCGCAGCCCGGTGAGCACGACGAGGTCGGGATCGACGGCCCGCTTCGCCTCGACGATCTCGGTCAGCCGCCGCCGCACGTCGCGGGTGGTGTCGTTCTCGTCGTAGCCCCCGAGGCCGGGAGGCTGTAGCCCCAGCACCACCACCGATCGCCCCTCGGGCCGCCAGGTCGAGCCGTAGCGGCCGTCCGGACCGGGCGTCGCCGCCGGCGGGGCCGTCGTCGGCACCGCTTCGTCGGCCGGACCGAGATCGTCGGCCGGACCGAGGTCGTCGGGACGGCCCGAGCCGCGGCGGGACTGCTGGGTGTGCGACGACTCCACCGCGAGGCGGTCGGCGACGTCGTTCCACTCGTCGCCGGCGTGGCCCTTCACCCAGCGGAAGGTCAGTTCGTGTTCGCGCTCGCGGTAGAGGTCGATCAACGGCTCCCAGAGATCCCGGTTGGCCACCGGTTCCTTCTTCGAGTTCTTCCAACCCCGCTTGAGCCAACCCTCCCACCAGCGATCCCGGAAACAGTTGACGACATAGGTCGAGTCCGACACCACCTCGACGCGCCCGGGAAGTGAACGCAGGGCGTCGAGCACGGCCATGAGTTCCATGCGCTGGTTGGTGGACTCGGCCTCGCCTCCGTTGGCCCACGGTCCGTCGGGCACGACCCATCCCCACCCCCCGGGTCCGGGATTCCCCTTGCATGCACCATCGGTGTAGACCTCGATCACGGCCGTGATCCTGCCACGAGCGACGGCGAACGCCGCAACAACGAATCCCCGTATGGTCCACCGCAGGTCCGTCGCGACTGCGATGATTGGCGACATGGCAGCAGACCACTTCAGTCGGCAACTCCCGGACATCGATCCAGCCGAGACAAAGGAGTGGATCGACTCCCTCGACGCCGTCCACGGTGCGCAGGGTCAGGCCCGCGCCCGCTACATCGTCGCCCGCCTCCTCCAGCGCGCCAACGAGCTCCAGCTCGGCGTGCCACCGACGACCTCGACGCCCTACATCAACACGATCCCGGCCGAGGAGCAGCCCTTCTTCCCCGGCGACGAAGAACTCGAGCGCCGGATCCGGGCCTTCATCCGCTGGAACGCGGCGGCCATGGTGATCCGGGCCAACAAGACCGCCGACGGCATCGGCGGCCACCTCTCGACCTATGCCTCGAGCGCCTCGCTCTACGAGGTCGGCTTCAACCACTTCTTCAAGGGCAAGGAGGACGGCCTCCCGGGTGACCACGTGTACTTCCAGGGACACGCCGCGCCCGGCGTCTACGCCCGTGCCTTCCTCGAGGGACGACTCAACGAGAACCAGCTCGACCGATTCCGGATGGAGGTCGGCGGCAACGGCCTCTCCAGCTACCCCCACCCGCGGCTCATGCCCGACTTCTGGGAGTACCCGACGGTCTCCATGGGCCTGGGGCCGATCAACTCGATCTACCAGGCACGCTTCAACAAGTACCTCCACCAGCGCCGGCTCGACGACACGTCGGCGAGCAACGTCTGGAGCTTCCTCGGCGACGGCGAGTGCGACGAACCGGAGACGCTGGGCGCCATCTCGCTCGCCGGTCGTGCCCAGCTCGGCAACCTGAAGTGGATCATCAACTGCAACCTGCAGCGCCTCGACGGCCCGGTCCGCGGCAACGGCAAGATCATCCAGGAACTCGAGGGGGTGTTCCGGGGTGCCGGGTGGAACGTCATCAAGGTCATCTGGGGGACCCGCTGGGATGAACTGCTGCACCGCGACGTCGCCGGCGTCCTGCTCAACAAGATGGGCGAGACGATCGACGGCGAGTACCAGCGCTACGCGGTCGAGGACGGCGCCTACATCCGCGAGCACTTCTTCGGCCCCGACCCACGCCTGCGCAAGCTCGTCGAGCACCTCACCGACGACGAGCTGAAGGCCCTCCCCCGCGGCGGCCACGACTACCAGAAGGTCTACGCCGCCTTCAAGGCTGCCGCCGAGACCACCGATCAACCCACCGTCATCCTGGCCAAGACCATCAAGGGCTGGACCCTCGGCGAGGGATTCGAGGGCCGCAACGCGACCCACCAGATCAAGAAGATGACGAAGAAGCAGCTGCTCGAGCTGCGCGAACGACTCCACGTCGAAGACGAGATCCCGGAGGAGTCGCTCGAGGACGGCATCCCGCCCTACTTCCGACCCTCGCCCGACTCGCCCGAACGCGAGTACCTGATGGAACGCCGCCGCGCCCTCGACGGCCCGCTGCCCTCGAGGCTCATCCGCGACCGGCGGCCGCTGCGCCTGCCCGGCGAGTCACCATTCCTCGATCTCCAGAAGGGGTCGGCGGGCCGGCCCGTGTCGACCACGATGGCCTTCACCTCGCTGTTGCGTGACCTGCTCCGCGACGAAGCGTTCGGCGAGCGGGTCGTGCCGATCGTGCCCGACGAGGCCCGCACCTTCGGCATGGACTCCCTCTTCCGCGAGTTCGGGATCTATGCGCCGACCGGGCAGCTCTACGAACCGGTCGACCACGACCTCCTGCTGTCCTACACCGAGAGCGAGGACGGGCAGATCCTCGAGGAGGGCATCACCGAATGCGGGTCGACGGCATCGTGGATCGCCGCCGGCACCGCCTACGCCAACAACGGGGTGCCGATGGTGCCCTTCTACACGTTCTATTCGATGTTCGGCTTCCAGCGGGTGGGCGACTCCATCTGGGCTGCGGCCGACGCCCGGACCCGCGGGTTCCTCATGGGGGCCACCGCCGGCCGCACGACGCTGCTCGGCGAGGGCCTCCAGCACCAGGACGGCCACAGCATGCTGTTGGCGTCGACGGTCCCGGCCTGCGAGGCCTACGACCCGGCCTTCGCCTACGAGCTGTCGACGATCGTGCGGGACGGCCTGCATCGGATGTATCCCGGCGGCAGCGCCGCCGACGGCGAGGACGTCTTCTACTACCTGACCATCTACAACGAGAACTACGAACAGCCGCCCCGCCCCGACCATGTCGAGGACCGCGACATCACCCGCGGCATCTACAAGTGGGACGACGGGCCCGAGGGTCCGTCGAAGCGGGCCACCATCCTGTTCTCGGGGCCGGCCAACCTGGCCGCCCGAGAGGCGCAGGCGATTCTCGCCGAGTACCACGACGTGTCCGCCGAGCTCTGGAGTGTCACCTCCTACAAGCGGCTACGGGCCGACGCGCTCGACGTCGAGCGTCGCAATCGTCTGCGGCCCGAGGACGAGCCCGATGTGCCCCACCTGACCCGGGTCCTGCAGACGAGCGAGGGACCGATCGTCGCCGTCTCGGACTGGATGGGGCTCGTTCCCGGCCAGGTGAGCCGCTGGACTCCCCGGCCGATGAGCGTGCTCGGGACCGACGGCTTCGGCCGGTCCGACACCCGCGAGGCGTTGCGCAGCTTCTTCGAGGTCGATGCCTTCTCCGTGGTCGTGGCCGTGCTCTACGCCCTGTCCGAGGCCGGCGAGGTGCCGGCGTCCGACGTGGCCGCGGCGATCGCGACCTACGGCATCGACCCCTACCGTCCCGATCCGGCGCACCCCGACACGGGAAGCTGATGGCCGGCACGCTGGCCGTCACCGGCGATGCCGCGGCCGACCGCCTGCTCAACACCGATCCGCTCGCCCTCATGATCGGGATGCTCCTCGATCAGCAGATCGCCATCGAGCTCGCGTTCGTCGGCCCCGCCCGACTCGCGGCCCGGCTCGGCGGCGACCTCGACGCCGCCGCGATCGCGGCCATGGACGCCGAGGAGTTCGCGGCCATCTGCCGCACCAAGCCGGCGCTCCACCGCTTCCCCGCGGCGATGGCCGGCCGCATCCAGGAGATGTGTCGCCACCTCGTCGACCACTACGACGGCGACGCCGCCGCGATCTGGCGCCGAGTCCGGCGGGCCGAGGTCGTGCGGGAGCGGCTCACCGCGGTGCCCGGGTTCGGGCCGGAGAAGGTGCAGATCTTCACCGCCGTCCTGGCCAAGCGATTCGATCGCCGCCCGACGGGCTGGGAAGAGGTCGCGGGCGTCTTCGCCGACGACGAGTTGCGTTCGGTCGCCGATCTCGATTCCCCCGAAACCCTGGTGGCCCTGCGGGAGCGGCGGCGAGCCATGAAAGCGGCGGGCAAGTCCAAGACCGACTGACCCCGTCACACCGGTGTCAGACACTCGTCACCGGACTGGCAGCTCAGGACGTCTGCGTGATCAGGACGACTGGGTGATCAGGAGGTTGCGCTGGCGGTCGAGCCAGCCGAGGAGCACGGCGATCGCCCGTGGGTCGTGGCGCAGGTGATGGCCGGCGCCGGCGATGATCCGCAGATCGGCCGAACCGTGGGCATCGGCGACCTCGCGGGCGTCGAACACCGGCACGATCTCGTCGTCGGATCCGTGGAGCAGCATGAGCTCACGAGGTGCGAGGCGGGCGGCCGACTGCGAGGCCCGCGTGGCCGAGAGTTCGGCGGCCCACCCATCGAAGTCACGGGGGAATCGTTCGTCACGGACGATACGCATCTCGCGGGCGAGCACCAGCAGCTTGCGCGGGTTGCGGGCCCAATCGTCGAAGTCGGCCGGCACGCCGACCGCGGCGACGCCGTCGATCTGTGGGTCGCGGGCGGCGGCGTCGATGGCCAGCGCGCCACCGGTGCCGAACCCGACGATCCAGACACCATCGCAGGTGACCGATTCTCGGAGGTGGGTGACCGCCCCAGCGAGATCACGACGCCACCCGGCGAGAGAGAAGTCGCCCTGCGAATCACCAACACCTCGGCTCGAGAACGTCAACGCGGCCCAGCCCGCCTCGGTGGCGGCCCGGTCGGCGAGTTCGGGGAAACTCGAGGTCGAGTTGATGCCTCCGCCGGCCTCCGCCGGGAACCCGTGGGCGATGACCAGTCCGGGCTGCGCCGTCGGGTGGACCTGCGCAGGCCGAGCCAGGTGGGCCGCGAGCTCGTTGCCGTCGACCGTGAACCGGCGGTCCACGACGGTCAGATCTTCCGGAGTCGGTAACCCCGGTTGCGGGCCTCGGCGAGGGTGTCGGGCCCGAAGGTCTGGGCGTGCGATCCCGATGCGAGTTCCTCGATCACCGACTCGTCGTCGACGTCGTCGAGGTCGTAGACGACCTGCACGCGCTTGTCGCCCAGGAATCGGGTCTCTTCGAATCGGCTCGGTCGCTCCATACCCCCAAACATAGCGGTCAAAACGAGGCGTCCCGGGACCTGACGGCCCCGGGACGTCCCGAATTCTCGCTGGATTCCCGGGGGTGGTCGTGCCTCACTCTCGAGCGATGAACTCGCAAGTGCGCACCGACAGGCGTGACGTGTCCCGTCCCACTGATCCCAGGGGTGGAGCTGGCTTGGTTTGCGCCAGTGGTCCAGCAGCCGTGCTAGCGGCCAGCCACCTCCAAGGTCACAGATCTACTACTCACGTTGGGACCACCTCCTCTCTTTGGTCCTTCCAGTGAACCACATCACGAGGGGTGGTGGGAATCGTTTACGCCTCGTCGCCCACGGCGCCGATGGCGACCAGATACTGCATCTGCAGATCGAGCACGCAGACCACGTCGACGGCATCGGGGCCGTCTTCCTCGACCGAACGGGCCACGACTGCGTCGATCGCCGCGTCGTCGGGAGCCACGGCGCCCTCCCGGCGCATGTCGTCGCCGGCCAACTCCTGCCCGTAGCGGGACGCGGCTCCCACCTCACCGAACCAGTCGAGATGCCACCCGAGGATCTGTGCGACGTCGTCGTAGCTGAGCCGCGCCGTGACCTCGTCGGGCAGTCGGTCGCCGATCCAGACCGAGGCATCGTGGAGGTCGTAGACCGCCGGCGGCCGATCGACCGCGGTCTGCGCCACCGCCTGGCCGACGGCCACGAAGGCGATGGCCGTGACCACCACGGCACCCACGATGAAAAGGACGAGAGTCATCACCGTTCACGATACGGCCGGACGCGACGAAGGGCCGCCCCGGAGGACGACCCTTCGCTCGAGTACCGATGCAACAGCCCGGTCCGGCCGATGCGGTTCACATCCGGAATCCGACTTCGTCAGATTCCGATGCGCTGGGCGAGCAGCTCGCGATGGTAGGTCGGGTCACCGAACAGCAGCTCCGAGCTCTTGGCCCGCTTGAAGTAAAGATGGGCGGGGTGCTCCCAGGTGAAGCCGATGCCACCGTGGATCTGGATGTTTTCCGCCGCCGCGTGGAAGTAGGCCTCGGAGCAATAGCTCTTGGCGAGCGAGGCGACCTGGCCGAGCTCGTCGTTCATCTCCGCGGCGCACCAGCCGGCGTAGTAGGCGGCCGACTTGGCCGACTCGACCTCGAGCAGCATGTCGGCGCACTTGTGCTTGATCGCCTGGAACGAGCCGATCGGCCGACCGAACTGCACGCGCACCTTGGCGTACTCGACCGACATCTCGAGGCACATCTGGGCTCCACCGACCTGCTCTGCGGCGAGGGCCACGGCGGCGAGGTCGAGCACCGTCTCGAGCGTCTCCCAGCCCTTGCCCTCTTCGCCGATCAGCGAGCCGGCGACGCCGGAGAACTGGAGCTTGGCCTGCTTGCGGGTCTGGTCCATGGTCGAGAGCGCCGTGCGGGTGAGACCCTCGGCGTCGGCCGCCACCTGGAAGAGCGAGACGCCCTTGTCGGTGCGGGCGGCGACGACCAGCAGGTTGGCCGTGTGACCGTCGAGCACGTACATCTTCGTGCCGTCGAGCGTCCACGAGTCGCCCGAACCGGAGGCCTGCATCGTGATGCCACCCTCGTCCCAACGACCGCTCTCCTCGGTGAAGGCGAGCGTGGCGCGAGTCTCGCCCGAGGCGATGCCCGGAAGGAGCTCGCCCTTGGCGCCGTCGTCACCCGACTGCAGGATGGCATTGGCGGCGAGCACACAGCTCGAGAAGTACGGGGCGCACAGGAGGGCTCGGCCCATCTCCTCGAGGACCACGACCTGCTCGACGAAGCCGAAGCCCTGACCGCCGTACTCCTCGGGGATCGCGAGCGCCTGCAGGCCCATCTGTTCGGCCATCTGGTTCCAGACGGCCTCGTCGTAGCCCTGCTCGGTGTCCATCTGCTCACGGACCGCGTCTTCGGCGGACTTGTCCTCGAGGAAGCTCCGGACGAATTCGCGCAGCTGCTCTTGCTCTTCGGAGAATGCAAAGTTCATGGGCGGCAACCTACCCACCCGGGCGACAGTCGCCAAGTCGCAGTGTGTACACCTGTGCTACACCGCGTTAGGATGCCGGGGTGGATCGCATCGGGGTCAGAGACCTCCGGAACCAGGTCGCCGCGGTCGTGCGACGGGCCGGAGGCGGCGAACGCATCATCGTCACGGTCGACGGTGAGCCGGTCGCCCAGCTGGGCCCGCTGGAGCCGAGTGGCGAGCCGTCGATCGACGATCTGGCGGCCGCCGGTCTGGTACGACTCCCGGGCCGCGGCGACCGGCCGGCACCGCCGGACCCGTTCGGCGTTCCGGTCGACGTCCGGCTCTCGTCCGTGATCGCCGAGCTGCGGGGAGCGCCCGGATGACCCTCGCCATCGACTCGTCGGCGCTGATCGCCCGCTACGTCCCCGGCCCCGACCGAGCGCTGGTCAACGACACGCTCTCGTCCAACCCGACCTGGTGCGCGAGCGATCTCGTCCGCACGGAAGTGATGCTGGCCCTCCACCGACTGGCGGGTGCCGAGGTGCTGGCCAACGAGCTCCGAGCCGCCGCTCGCGCCGACCTCGACGCCTTCGTGCTGGTCCCGGTCGACGAACGCTGCATCGCCCGAGCGACCGAGCTCGGCACGGCCTACGGCCTGCGGACCGTCGACGCCATCCACCTCGCCGCCGCCGATCGGCTCCCCCGCCCGGTCCGCTACCTGACGCTCGACCGCCACCAGATCCCGGCCGCGGCCGCGCTGGGATTCGAGCTGGTCTCGCCATTGGCGGGTTGAGGCGAGGCGCTAGCGTCTGTGCTTCTGATGCAGGCGACCACCTCCCCCGATCCCTCCGCAGCCGGACGCTCCGACACCGAGCCTTCGACTCCCGGGATCCGGCGCGCCCTCCAGCGGCTCCTGGTCGTCGCGGGGCTCACCGCGTTGGCCGTCGCCCAACCCGTCCTCGACCTGTTGGGCAACAACCCGGCGACCTTCCGATTCAACCGGATCGATTCGAACGGCATCATCGTGTTCGGGCTCGCTGTCGTGGTGATCCCGCCGCTGTTGCTCTGGCTGGTCGCCGAGGCCGCCGGCGCGTTGGCGCCGCGGATGGGACGGATCCTCCACATCGCCACGGTCGCCGCGCTGGGCGGCCTGTTCGGGGTGTTGCTCACCAAGGCGCTCACCGACGTCGCCGCAGTCCACGTCGTCGTCGGCGTCGCAGTCGCCGCCCTCTCGGCCTTCGCCGTCGACCGGGTCGCGGGCTTCGGCACCTGGTCCCGCCTACTCAGCCTCCTCAACCCGCTGGTCCTGGCGCTTTTCGTGTTCGGCTCGCCCGTGTCCGACGAGATCTGGGCGGGGACCCAGGAGGCGTTCGCACCACCGATCGAACTGCAGCAGGGCGACGAACCACCGTCGTCGGTGATCATGCTGGTGTTCGACGAGTGGCCGACGGGATCACTTCTCACCCCGGACGGCACAATCGACGAGTCCCGCTTCCCGAACCTGGCCGAGTTCGCGGACGAGTCGACCTTCTACCGACACTTCAGCGCCGTCAGCCCCTTCACCCAGAGCGCCGTGCCCGCCCTCGTCGACGGACTCGACCCCTTCGGCGGACCGACCTGGGCCGATCACCCGAACAGCATCTTCAGCCTGCTCGGCGCGACCCATCACCCCATCGTGGCCGAGACCATCACCGACCTCTGCGGGCTGCCGGCATGCGGACTGCGCCCCACGCCTCCTCCCCTCCCCGCAGAGTCGAGCGGATCGATCGAGACACCGCCGCCGGAGCGGACGGCGGCCGATGTCGACACCGGGCCCCGTTGGCGCCGTCTCTACGACACCACCGTCGAGATCTGGACCGAACGCGTGCTCCCCGGCACCGACGACTCCCCGGCCGCGTTCGACGACTTCGAGGTCGAGATCACGACGCCGACGCCCACCACGGTCACCTCCGGTCCGGCGGCCCGACCGGACCCGAACGAGGGCCTGACCGAGGAGAACACCGAACTCGAACGGTTCTTCGCGACCCAGGTCTCGGGTCAGCCCGACCGGCACCGTCTCTTCGTCGAGGCCCTCCAGCCGACCGATGTCCCGATTCTCGGGTTCCTGCATCTGATCCTTCCGCATCAGCCGTGGAATCTCCGCCAGGACGGTTCGCGCTACACCGTCGCCGAGAGCCGCGAGACCTACGCCCTCGACAACGACCATCCCTGGCCGGTGGCGGTGAGCCGTCAGCGTCATCTCCTGCAGGCCGAGTACGCGGATCGGCTCCTCGGCGACGTCCTGCGCCGCCTCGAGGAGATCGACCAGTACGACGACAGCATCATCGTGGTCGTCGGCGACCATGGCGTCGCCTTCGAGCCGGGGGAACCGAGCCGCCGCGTCACCGAGGCGAATCTCGAACAGATCGCCTACGCCCCGCTGTTCATCAAGACCCCCGGCCAGACCGAGGGGCGCGTCGACGACGCCAACCTCAACGCGACCGATGTGGCGCCGACCATCGCCGACCTTCTCGGCGTCTCCCTACCCTGGGAGACCGATGGTTCCCCGGCCGGATCCCCCGCGGTCGAGGCTCGCGGCACGGCGAAATACATCCATTCGTTCACCGACGCCTTCGACTACGAGTTCCTCGGCGTGGTCGACTACGACGACGCCGAGGCGTTCCCCTCTGTACTGGACGGGGTCCCGGGGCCGCTCGGGCCCGACGACGCCCGCCTGGCCGGACTCACCCGAGATGTCGCCGGCGCCGAACTGATCGGCGCGTCGGCCGACGATGCGTTCGGACCCTCCGGAGGCTCGGCATCGGTCGATCAGCTCGGCGCGTTGCGCGACCCCGACCCGGCCGGGCCGCCCGGTGAGATCTCCGGCCGAGTCGAATCCGCGGTGGCCGGCGCAACCGTGCTGGCCGCCGTCGGCGACCGCGTCGTGGGGGTCTCGGAGCTCTACCCCCGCGACGGAGAGGACGGCCACTTCGTCGTCCTCCTCCCCATCGACGCGCTGGGCCCGGCCGACAACGACATCCGGCTGGCGCAGCGCGACCCGGACGGTGCCATCACCGAGTTGACCATCGAGGAGCGGTGAGCGACATGACACAACCGACCCCGCCGCTGCCCGCCGACCAGCGGCCCTTCGACGACACCCCCGTCCACACCGTCGACCTGCCGCCGACACCGACCCGAGACCGCAACATCAGCGTCGAGGCCTGGATCGAGGCACCCGACGTCGCCCTCCGCGCCGGCGACGACATCGGCGGAGTCCGCGTCGCCTACAAGCGTCGCATCGGGCCGTGGCTGTTGTGGCGCGCCGGTCCTGCTCGTGGCGCCGACGCCCGCTACGTCGCCCTCCGCGCCGACGACGTCACCGACCACCACACCTTCCGCCTCTTCGCCGACGGCACCGGCGACGGCACCGGTCCGAGCGGAAGCCGCCACACCCGCTTCCGGGCGTGGAAGGAAGACCTGCTCGGGCGCTCCTGAGCCACGGCGGGTCTCGCCGAACCGGTAGGGCAATCCCGGTGTCGCCAATAGACTCTCGCCATGAGCCTGCCGGTCGACATCAAGCGCGACTTCCCGGTGCTCCAACAGTCGTTCCACGGCCACCCGGTGGTGTATCTCGACTCCGGCAACACGTCGCAGAAGCCGCAGGCGGTCATCGACGCGATGGCGCACTACTACGAGGCCGACAACGCCAACGTGCACCGGGGCAGCTACGAGCTCGCCGTCCGCGCCACCGCGGCGCTCGAAGACGCCCGGGCGAAGGTCGGCCGCTTCATCAACGCGCCGGCCGCCAACGAGATCGTGTTCACGAAAAACGCGACCGAGGCGATGAACCTGCTCGCCCGCTCGTGGGGGTCGGCCAACCTGGCCGCCGGCGATGCCGTCGTCATCTCCGAGATGGAGCACCACGCCAACATCGTCCCGTGGCACATGCTCGCCGCCGAGCGCGGCATCGAGCTCCGGTGGATCCCCGTCGACGGCAACGGGCATCTCGACCTCACCGATCTCGACCGTCTCCTCGACGGAGCGAAGCTGCTGAGCATCACCGCCATGTCGAACGTGCTCGGCACCCTGAACGACATCCCCCGACTGGCCGAAGCGGCCCACGCGGCCGACGCGCTCCTGGCGGTCGATGCCAGCCAGTACGTGCCCCACGTTGCGACCGACGTGCAGGCGCTGGGGGCCGACTTCCTCGTCTTCACCGGCCACAAGATGCTCGGACCGATGGGCATCGGCGTCCTCTGGGCCCGGGCGGAGCTGCTCGACGCGATGCCGCCGTTCCTCGGCGGTGGAGAGATGATCCTCCAGGTCACCAAGGAGGGCTTCACCACCAACGAGATCCCGTGGAAGTTCGAGGCGGGCACCCCGATGGTCGCCGAAGCGGTCGGGCTGGGTGCGGCGATCGACTATCTCGAAGCCCTCGGCATGGACAACGTGCGCCAACACGAGGTCGAGCTCACCGCCTACGCCATGCGCAAGCTGACCGAAGACCACGGCGACAAGATCACGATCCACGGGCCGAGCGAGCCGTCGGAACGTGGCGGCGTGCTCTCGTTCGTCTTCCGAGGCGAGGCCGGCGAGGTCCACCCGCACGACGTCGCCCAGGTGCTCGACCAGTCCGGGGTGTGTGTGCGGGCCGGCCACCACTGCGCCAAGCCCCTCATGACGGTGCTCGGGGCCAACGCCACGTCACGGGCATCGCTCTACGTCTACAACGACGAGTCCGACATCGACACCCTCTCCGCGGCCCTGTCGGCTGCCGACGAACTCTTCGCCTTCTAGCCTCACCGCCCTCTGACCTCGTTGCCCGTCTCCCACTCCTAGGAATCGCCATGTCGGACTTCGACGACCTCTACCGCGAGATCATCCTCGATCACTATCGGTCGCCCCGAAACCGGGGCGAGCTCGAGACCCCGCCCGCGGTTCGGGCCGAAGGATTCAACCCCCTCTGCGGCGACGAGATCGTCGTCTACATCGATGTCGACGACGACGGCGTGATCACCGACGTCGCCATCGGCGGTCAGGGTTGCTCGATCAGCCAGTCGTCGGCCTCCATGATGTCGGCGGCCATCAAGGGGAAGCCGGTCGACGAGGCCCGGCGCCTCATCGCCGCCTTCAAGGGCCTGATGTCGATCCACGAGACCGACATCGGGGGCGACGGAACCGAGGCCGAGCAGGGCATCAGCCTGAGCCTCGACAACACCGACGACATGTCACTCGGCGACCTCGAGGCCCTGAAGGGGGTCGTGAAGTTCCCCGTGCGCATCAAGTGCGCCACCCTCGGCTGGAACACCCTGGCCGAGGCGCTCGATGAGGCCCGACCGATTCAGTGACGCACGCGGTCGCGGATCGCGACTGCCACTTCGGGTCCGACCAGGGCCTGCAACTCGTCGGCGAGTTCGTCGGCGGTCGAGCGTGACCCGGCCTGGGCGCGGTCGCCCTCGGTGCAACACCACGCCATCGTCGCGCCGTCGGGGCCGCGATCGTCGCGACCCCAGCGTCGGAGCCGGGCCGAGCCGTCGGGCTCACGCTCGGCGACGAGCGGTAGCTGCCAGCAGACGCTGGGCTTCACATCGATCGGCCGCTCACCATCGCGGCGGGCCTGGAGATGAAGGGCACACCCGCCGCCCCCGGCGAATCCCGGTCGGTTGAGGAAGACGCAGGCGCCGTCGACGGTGATCGTCCGGGCCCGCCGCTCGTCCTCGAAGATCCCGTGCTCGTCGGCCCAGTCGCGGAACTGGAACAGGTCGGCATCGAGCAGGGCGGCGTGGGCCGAGACCGCCATCGCCTCCTCCTCGTCGAGCAGCTCGGTGCCGACCGAACAACAGCCGTGGCCGAGTGCCTCGGCCGGCTCGTCGAGGATCCCCTGGCAGCCCTCTCCCCAGATGCATCGCCACCGCGATCCGAGGAACCCGACGTCGACGCTCCAGCGGGTGCCGTCGACGGGATCGACGAACTCTTCGAATCGGGCCGCAACCATGCCCGCAGCGTAGGGGCCGTTAGTGTCGAGGCGATGACCGACATCCCCGCCGGCTGGTACGACGACCCCGAAGACGCCACGCAGTACCGCTACTGGGACGGGGGCCAGTGGAGCGAACACCGCTCACCCAAGGCCCATCCCGGCGCACCGGGCGGCGACGAGGGCGTCTGGAGCGTGGTCGGCTCCACGTTCCAGCTGCTCGGGCGGGGCTGGCGCGAGCTGGTGGTGCTTGCCTTGCCGCTCGTCGCGATCACCCTCGCCGCCGGCGTGATCGCCTTCACGGCCCTCGACTCGATGTTCGACCCCGGCCTGGGCGACATCATCGACCGCGTCAGCGAACCCGGATTCGACCCCGTCAACGATGCCAGCGACGAGGCCTTCATCGAGTCGATCGACGTGTCGGTCGACGCAGGCGCCGTGCTCGGGCTCGCGGTCGCAGCGATCGCCGCGATCCTGATCGGCACCGCGGCGACCTTCTCCTTCACCGTGTTCCTCGGCGCCCTGCACCGAGGCCGGAGACTCTCCCCCGCCGCGACCTATCGCCTCCTCATCCCCCGACTGCCGAGGATCCTCGGCATCCTGATTCTCTGGGGACTCTGCCTCATGGGCGTGCTGCTCGCCGCGACCATCGTCAGCGTGGTCGCGATCGCCATCACACCGCTGCTCCTGCTGATCGTCGTCCCCCTCCTGCTCGCCGCGATCGTCTACGCCTGGCCCTTCGGCGCGCTGGCGACGACCACCCTCGCGTTGGCCCCGACCGACGACCCACCGCTCCGTCGCACCATCACCCTGATCAAGCCGCGCTGGCCGCCGATCGCCGGTCGCCTCCTTGTCCTCACCCTGATCCTCGGGGTCATCGGGTTCAGCGCCAGTCTCGTGAGCGGACCGTTCACCGCTGCGAGCGTCGGTGCCGGCTTCGTGCTGTCGTGGGTGCTCCAGTCGATCCAGTCAGTGCTGAACGCGTCGGCCAACGTGGTGCTCTACGACTTCGCCGACGGACCGGTCGACCCGGTGATCGCCGATGAGGCGTCGCCGGTCTAGCGCACGAGTCGGTCCACCCGCTCGATCCACTCGCGATCGTTGGAGGAGATACCACCGGCGTCGTGGTCGGTGATCCCGATGTCGACCCGGTTGTAGACATTGCTCCACTCCGGGTGGTGGAACAGCCGCTCGGAGATCAGGGCCACGCGGGACATGAACCCGAACGCCTCGGTGAAGTTCTCGAAATCGAAGCGGCGGCGGAGGATCGCTCCGTCTCGCACCCACCCCGGGTGCGTGTCGAGGAGCTCGTCGATCTCGGTGTCGGTCAACGGGGTGCCGGGCATCGGGTCAGTGCCCGTCGCGGTACCGGCGCCGGAACCGCTCTCCCAGCCCCTCACCGCTGCCTCTCGCCGGCTCGTTCTTGGGCGACTTGGCCTTCTTCGACGGCTTGGACGGCTTCGCCGCGCTGTCGGACGAAGCCCCACCGCGCTTGCCGATGGTGCGACGAAGTCGCCCGCCCTTGCGCTTGCGTCGCTCGGCGTCGAGGTCGGCCAGGGTGCCCGGTACGGCGTCGTTGATGATGTCCTCCGCGGCGTCGAGCAGCGCGGCGATGGAGTCGTCGTCGCCGAGACTGGACGGCTCCGGCGGTGTCTCGGGAGTGACCAGCGACCCGTGGGCCCAGTTCACGTCGGCCATGCGACGCGTGTAGCTCGAACAGTCGTCGGGGCAGCGCCAGGGCGCCTCGGGCGCGAGGTCGAGGTCACACTTCCGGACTGTGTCGCCGTTGGGATAACTCCGGGACTCGAAGTACTTGCAGTCCTGTCGCATGGGCATCTGCCCATTGTGGCGCGTCCGGCCCGGCTTGGGGCAGAGGGTCGTCAGCCGGCGGCGATGCCGGCCAGCTCCGACAGCAGACCCATGACGCTGAGTCCAGCCCCCAGCTCACCTTCGCGCACGAGCGTCGCGATCCGGTCGACCGGCACCCACTCGACCCTCTGTGCTTCGTCGGGATCCGTGGGTTCGCCGACCTCGACCGCCGCGGTGGCCCGGACCACATGGAAGCGCTGGTCGGTGGCTCCGTTGCTCGGGTGCCAGGTCATCACGGGAACCGTCGGCCCTGGCGCCCAGCCGGTCTCCTCGACGCATTCCCGATGGGCGGCCTCGGCCACCGATTCGCCGGCGTCGATGCCCCCGGCGGGGATCTCCCAACCCCACGTGTCGGTGATGAAGCGGTGGCGCCAGATCATGAGCACGTGTGCATCGACCACGACGAGGGTGCCCACCGCTTCGGCCGGGAACCGGACCGCGTGATGTTCGAAGCGACGGCCCGACGGCGTCTCGACGTCGACGAGCGCCATCGACATCCAGTCGCTCTCGTACACGAAGCGCTGCCCGTGCTCGATCCAACGCCCCGGTTCTGCCACTAGCTCGACAGTAACAACCCCAGCGACCGGTTCGGGAGCGAGAGCCCGGCGAACACCCCACTTCGCCAGGGGCGAAACCCGTGGCTCGCTGCCGCGTCGGCGAGGACCCGGCGCACATCGATCGTGACCGGCCACGACTCGTCGCGCTCGATCGACGGGACGTCGCCATGGACGCCACCGACCACCAAGTCGCCGAACGCGAGGGCCACGCCGGCCCGTCCGTGCTCCGTGCCGCCACTGCCGTTCTCGTCGATCGCCCGTCCGAACTCGCTGACGACCACGACGGTCACCGGCTGGCTCGCCGAGTCTGCCCCGCGGCCGCCTTCGGACAGATCGATCCAGAAGGCGGCGAGTGCTCGGGCAAGGCGGTCCAGCTTGTGGGTGAGCACGCCGGAACGCGCATCGCCCTGGTCGACATGGGTGTCGTAGCCGGACTGGTCGATCCCCACGATCCGGAGTCCGGGGTCGGCCCGGATCAGATCCGCGGTCACGGCGAGGCTGCGAGCGAGGCGGCCCTCCGGATATCCCCTTGTCAGCCGATCGGCCGGAGACGGCCAGGGGGTGTCGGACCACCGAGGGACAGGGGAAGGCGAAGGGCCACGCTCGGGCACGTCACCGGCCGACCCGGGGCTGCGGTTGACGGCGGCCAACGCCACCGGCGTCTCCTCGACGAGGATCGGGCCGAGACCCTCGAACATCCGATGCGGGCTGTCACCGAAGGACCACGTGGCCGCCATTCCCATGCCCTCGAACTGCAACAACCGTGCGGCCCAGCCGGTCGACTCGCCGGCACCCCCCTGCTGCAGGAAAGCCCGCGCGGGAACGTGACGACCGTGGTCGTGGCCGTCGGGAATGCCCACGCCAGCGATCACGGCGAGACGATCGGCTCGGCCCGCCACCTGGTGGAGCGGCATGAGCGCCGGGTGGAGCCCCAGCCCGCGCCCGAGGTCGATGGCGCCATAGCGTTCGCCGGGAGGCCCGACGGCGAGCCCGGGGCGACGCCGCCCGTACGCCGGGTCGGCATGGGGGACGAGCACGCTCAGCCCGTCGAGGCCTCCGACGAGGTTCACGAACACCAGCGTCCCCGACGGTTCCGCGACGCCGCGCCCGGTCGCGGGGCCCAGTGGTATTCCGGACGCGGCCCGGCCGGCGCCGGTCGAAGCGCCGCTCACGATTCCCCGGAGGAAACCTCGTCGAGTCGCGTCCATCACGGAGGTTTCGGCGCCCGCTCCCGCCATCTGTAGGTATTTCGACCCAGGCCGGAGGCCCGTGTCGGGCCGGTTCAGACCTCGGGGGCGGGCCCGAAGAGCCCGTCGAGCAGGGCCCCGCACAGCACCTCGAGGCGGTCGGCCGCCTTGCGGTGCACACGCTTCGAACGTCCGTGCGGATCCTCGATCTCGTCGCGGCCGGACCCGAGGAGATCGCCGGCGTGCCGTCCGGAGGCGAAGCGCGCGACCCGCTCCGCCGGCGACCCCTCGACGTCGTTCGTGCCCAGCCACTCGGCGAGGGCGCCGAGGGTGTGCACCCGTGACGAGAGTCCCCCGACGGCGACCGTCACTTCCCGGGCCTGCATCCGCTCCATGGTGACGACGAGATCCGCATCGGCCAACAGTTCGGGGGTGAAGCGCCGCGAGCGATGGCCGGCGACGTCGAGTGAGCGTTCGGCGAGCACGCCGACGACGGTCTCGGAGGCGGGCTCACCGTCGAACCGGATGCCACAGGAACCGACGGTGACGTCGAGGCTCCGGGCCGCGACGTCGCGTTCGAGAAACGCCTGGGCCATGACGGAACGGCAGATGTTCGCCGATGCCGACGACCAGGATTCGGAACGGTTCTCGCCCGGCGGGATCGCTCACCTGGGGCTCAGTCGATCCGACGCATCTCGGCGGCGAACAGGCGGCCGCGCTCCACGTAGGTGTCGACGTTCATCCGCGAATGCCCCTCGGGCACGGCGTCCTCCCGGATCTTGGCGGGGACCCCGAGTGCCATCGCGCAACGTGGCACCTCGACATTGCCCGGCACCATCGCCGCCGCGCCGACGAGCGCATGCTCGCCGATGACCGCGTGGTGCAGGATCACGCTCCCGGTCCCGACCAGGGCGTGGTCGTGGACCGTGCATCCCTCGAGATGGGCGAGGTGTCCGACCGTCACGAAGTTCCCGACGACCGTTTCGTGGGCGATCGTGCAGTGCAGCACGGCACCGTCCTGGATCGACGTTGCCTCGCCGATCCGGATGATGTTGTCGTCGGCCCGGATCACGGCCTGGGGCCACCCGGATGCGTTCGGGCCGATGATCGCGCTGCCGATCACCGTGGCTTCGGGATGGATGTAGGCCGTCTCGTGGATCTGGGGAACGCGGTCGCCGAGGGCGTAGACGGGCATCGCTAGATGCTCTCGTAGCGGCCGTAGCCACCCTGGAAGAACAGCAACGGCCCGCGTTCGCCGGCGTCGTCGGCCGTCGACAGCGAGGTGACGAGCCCGACCACGATGTCGTGGTCGCCACCGTCGAGGATCGCGTGGATCTCGCAGTCGATCACGGCCAGGGACCCGGGGATGACCGGCGAACCGGTGGTGGCGGTGGTCCAGTCGATTCCTTCGAACTTGTCGTCGGCCTTGCCCGCGAACACGCCACAGACGTCCTTCTGGTCCTCGCCCAGCACGTTGACGCAGAACGAGCCGGTTTCCTTGATACGCAGCCAACTGGCCGACGTGTTGCCCGGGCAGAACATCACGAGCGGCGGGCCGAGCGAGACGCTGGCGAACGACCCGATCGCCATCCCTGCCGCGCCCTTCTCGTCGGCGCCGGTCACCACGGTCACTCCCGTCGGGAAGTGTCCGAGCACTCGGCGGTACTCGCTGGGATCGATCGACATGGCCAACTCCTCACCGAAACGCCACTGTGGCGCTCATCTCGGAGCGCACGGTAGCGCCCGCTTCAGGTGTCGGCGGCGACGGACAGCTTCAGGCCCTCGGTCGCACAGACCACCGACGGCACGCCGCGGCAGGCCGCGACCGCCGAGATGCGCTCGGTCATCTCGTCGAGATCGTCGTCGCTGTGCGAGGGATCGTGGTGGAACAGCACCAGCGTGGACACACCCGCCTGTGCCGCGACCTCGATTGCGTACTCCGGGGTGCAGTGTCCCCAGGTCGCCTTGGCCTCGAACTCGTCGGGCCAGAACTGGGCGTCGTGGATGAGCACGTCGGCATCGCGACAGAGCTCCAGCACGGCCGGGTCGACGAAGTCGGGCCGACCAACCGGCTGCTGATGGTCCGGCACGTACGCGACCGACACGCCGTTGCGGGTGACGCGGTAGCCGTTGGTCTTCCCGCAGTGCGGCACCGGCCGGGCCATCACGGCGGTGCCGTCGAGGTCGAAGTCATCGTGGTGGGCGTCGTGGAACTCCACCCTTGCCGGGAGATCTCCCACCCCGATCGGAAAGTAGGGCGGGCTCATGAACTGGGCGAAGGTCTCGGCCATCGACCGGTCGGCATCCGGAGGGCCGTAGACGTGCAGGGCGGTCTCGCCCGACTGGAGTGGCGTGAAGAACGGCAGACCCTGGATGTGGTCCCAATGGAGATGGGTGACCAGCGCATGCACGGTGAGCGGGTCGCCAGGCGTCATCGAGCAGCCCCACGGCCGCAGGCCGGTCCCCAGATCGAACACGATGGGGTCATGACCGGCTGCCTCGACGGACACGCAGCTGGTGTTGCCGCCGTAGCGCTGCACCGTCGGACAGCTGCACGGCGTCGACCCACGGACACCGTGAAACGACACGTCGATGCTGTTCTCGTCCCCCATGACGTTTGCACGCTACCCAACGCCCACCCCCTCCGTCGAGAGCCCTGTGACACATGTCTCGGTGTTCTGGCAGCGCGGCTGCCATGTCACCTTCTGGCAGCGCGGCTGCCATGTCATCTTCTGGCAGCGCGGCTGCCAGATGTCGACGTGACTAGGGTTGCGCCATGACCGCCATCACTCCGCCACCGATGCCCGAGGGACTCGTCGCCGTCGTCAAGCGGGACTGCCCGACATGCGTGCTCGTCGCCCCGGTGCTCGAGGACCTCGCCGAGCGCACCGGGCTCACCGTCATCACCCAGGACGACCCCGCGTTCCCGGCCGAGGCCGAGTGGGTCGTGCACGACCACGATCTCGCCCTGTCGTGGCATCACGACATCGAGACGGTGCCCACGCTGCTCAACGTGACCGGAGACGACACCTCCGAACGGATCGAGGGGTGGTCGCGCGAACAGTGGGAAGCCTTCACCGGAACCGACGCGCTCGGAACCGACCTCCCCGACTGGCGACCGGGCTGCGGATCGCTCAGCGTCGACCCCACCCGCACCGACGAGCTCGCCGTCCGGTTCTCGGGATCGGCACTCACGAGCCGCCGCGTCGAGATCGCGGCCCTGGAAGACGACTGGGAAGCCATGTGGGACCGCGGCTGGACCGACGGTCTCCCCGTGGTGCCTCCCACCGAGGCGCGTGTGCTCCGGATGCTCGAGGGCACCAGCCGTGCGCCCGACGAGATCGTCGCCGTGGTCCCACCCGACCTGGTCGAGTGCACGGTCGAGAAGGTCGCGGTCAACGCAGTGATGGCCGGGTGCAAGCCCGAGTACCTGCCGGTCGTGCTCACCGCCGTCGAGGCCGCCTGCACCGACGAGTTCAACATGCACGGACTGCTCGCCACCACGATGCCGGTGGGGCCGGTCCTGATCGTCAACGGGCCGATCGTCGAAGAGATCGGGATGAACAGCGGGCTCAACCTGCTCGGCCAGGGCAACCGGGCCAACAGCACCATCGGACGGGCCCTCCAACTGGTGATCCGCAACGTCGGTGGCGGCCGGCCCGGAGGGGTCGACCGGGCGACCCAGGGCAGCCCCGCCAAGATCGGCCTCTGCTTCGCCGAGGACGAGACCGGATCCGCATGGGACTCCTTCGCCGAGTCGCGGGGCTTCGACAAGGGCGCGTCGACAGTCACCCTCTTCCCCGGCGAGGGGCCCCGCCTGCTCTTCGACCAGAAGTCCCGCTCGGCGGAGTCGCTGACGAAACACTTCGCCGAGATGCTGCGGACCTACGCCAGTCCACGGATGGTGATGCAGTTCGAGACGGTCGTCGTCATGTCGCCCGAGCACATGAACCGCTATCGCGACGCCGGTTGGGATCGAGCCCGCTTCCTCGACGAGCTCAACGCCCACCTCATGATCGACGGCGCCGAGATCATCGCCGGGGCCGATGGCATCGAGGAAGGCATGCCCGAGTTCGTGAAGGACATGCAGCTGCCGAAGTACCCACCCGGAGGGATCCATGTCGTCCACGGCGGAAGCCACGCCGGCCTGTTCTCCGCGGCCATCGGTGGGTGGGTCACCGGCGAGATGGGTAGTGTCACCGTCACCCGCGAAATCGAAAGGTAGGGATCACCCGATGACGACCGTCCTGGATCCGACCGGCGAGCTCCGCCCCGAGACACGCGAGCGGGTCGCCCGTCCCGAGTCGCTCAACGGGCTGACCGTCGGGCTCCTCGACATCTCGAAGCCGCGGGGCAACGTCTTCCTCGACCGAGTCGAGGAGAAGCTCACCGGGCTTGGCGCGTCGGTCAAGCGCTTCTCGAAGCCGACGTTCACCAAGCCGGCGCCGGTCGATCTCCGCCACGAGATCGCCACCACCTGTGATGCGGTGATCGAAGCCCTCGCCGATTGAGGCAGCTGTACGACGTGCAGTGTGCACGACATCAACGATCTCGAACGCCGTGGAATCCCGGGGGTCTTCGTCGCCACCGTGGAGTTCGCCGATGCCGCCGTCGGCCAGTCCAAGGCACTGGGGCTTGACGTGGCCCATGTGCTCACCGAGCACCCCATCCAGGACCGCACCGACGACGAGATGGTGGCGATCGCCGATCAGGCGATCGACGCGCTCCTCGGCTCACTGACCGGTCCGGACTGAGTCTCGCCGGTCAGCTGTAGCCGACCCTCGACCTCTTCGATCAGACCATCGGCCAACAGGCCGGCCACGATCCGCTCCCGGCGTCCCGCGTCGACGAGCGACTCCGCCACAGCCGCCTGAGTGGCCGGGCCGCGCCGGAGCAGGTCGATCAGCCGGCCCCGGAGCTGACGGTCGGAGCCCTCGAAGCGCGCCTGCGGGCGGCCCACCGCGGCCGAACCCTCGGCCGGGTCGGGGCCCTGTCCCTGCCAACGGCACGCATCGAACACCGGGCAGTCGTCGCAGCGGGGTTTGCGCTTCGTGCAGACAGTCGCGCCCAGCTCCATGATCCCCTGGTTCCACGGCCACACCGCGTCGGGCGGAACCAATGAGTCCGCGAGCTGCTGCGCCGCTCTCACCGAGAGGGCCGTGCCTCCCAGGCGGGCCAGCACCCGCCCGATGTTGGTGTCGACCGGCGCGGCGCGGTCCTCGAATGCGAAGGCGAGCACCGCTCGGGCGGTGTAGGCGCCCACGCCGGGCAGCGCCATCAGCGACTCGAGATCCGACGGCACGCGGCCGCCGTGATCGTCACGGATCGCGATCGCGGCCCGGTGCAGCATGAGAGCACGCCGGTTGTAGCCCAAACCGGCCCACTCCCGGAGCAGGTCGGCCGGGGGCACCGCGGCACACGAGGCGGGATCGGGGAATCGCTCGAGGAACCGGACCCACCGGTCCTCGACTCGCGACACCTGCGTCTGCTGCAGCATCGTCTCCGCGACGAGCACCCCCCAGGGGTCGCGCGTCCGCCGCCAGGGCAGGTCACGGAGCTCCCGATCGACCCAGGGGAGGAGCATCGGCGCAAGCGCGGTCGCCAGTTCGGACATCGTCGGCAATCTAGGCGCCCGGAATCCGTCGAGGCGACGCTCAGGTCGTCTGCCGTGCCCGCCGATAGAATCAGAGGGAGTTCTGGTGGAAAGGCACGCGTGAGTCTCGGTATCCGGCGGCGAGAACTGTCCGACTTCGATCGCCGTCTCTGGCGGCTCTTCTTCGAGATCCGCATCGTCGGACTCGGGATACTCGGCCTGATCGCGCTCCTACCCGCCGCCGGGGTGGAACCGATCATCGCCGTCCTCGTCCTCGGCTGCGTGGTGCCGGCCAACATCGCCATGCGGGAGCTCATGGCCCGGATTCGTCACACTCCATGGTGGATGCCGACCCTCGACGCTGCGCTGTGCGCGGTCGCCGTCGCGATCCAACCGAGCCTCGGCCCGATCGCCCTCCTCGTCATGCTCGGCTCGACCAGTCAGGCGGCCACGACCGGCTGGCGCCTCACTGCGCTCGCAACGGTGGCCGGCACGCCCTTCCTACTGGGCGCCTTCGTTCGCTACGACGTCGCTGACGGCCCCACGCAACTCGCCGCCTACCTGAGCGTGTCGTTCGGGGTGACCGTGTTCATCGCCGTCATCGCCAACGCGGAACGCGAGGGGCGCGAGAGCAACGAGGACCTGCTGGCCGGGATCGATGCCGTCGTCTGGGAGGCACACCCGTACCCCTTCGTCGATGCCGAAGTGAGCGGCGACACGATGGCGGTGCTCGGCATCGACCCGGCCCAGCTCGTCGGGCCCGGCGCATGGCTCGCCCACGTGCCCGCCTTCGACCGGGCGGGTGTCGTCCGGCAGTCGCAGACGGCAATCGACGCCGGCCGAGACCACGAGCTCACTTACCGGATCACTGACGCGGCGGGCAACCCGCGACACGTGCGCGATCGGGTCCGGGTCGAGACCGATGCGCAGGACCGGGTCACGGCACGCGGCGTGGTGGTCGACATCACCGACGAGGTCCGCGTTCGTGAGTCGAACCGCAATCTGGCGGAACTGGTGGAACGGGTGCCCGTCGGTCTGGTCGTCGTGCGGGCCGAGTCCAACGGCCAGTTCACCACCCTCTCGGTCAACCCGGCGTTCGAGGCGCTGACCGGGCGCTCGGCGACGGCACTCGTCAACACGTCGTTGAGCGGCGCCATCGAGGGCCCCGGGTCGTCCGACGTGTTGCAGATCCTCCGGGACACCCGACGGACGGGGAGATCGCAGCGCCGAGCCGAAGCCGGTGACCTGGGCACCGGGGGCCAGCAGATCATCAGCCTCGAGGCCTTTCCCATCTCCGACGACCTGCTCGGCCTCAATGTGGTCGACGTGACGGATCGGGTGATCGCGACCCGCACCCTGCGCCATCAGGCCCTCCACGACGAGCTGACCGGCCTCCCGAATCGGGCACTGCTGGAGGACCGACTCCGTCACGGAATCGACGCGGCGCGACGCGACCATCGCTCCGTCGCCCTCCTCCTGCTCGATCTCAACCAGTTCAAGGAGGTGAACGACACCCTCGGTCACGACCAGGGCGACCGCCTGCTGGTCATGGTCGCCGCACGGCTGCGCACCGCCCTGCGCGCCGTCGACACGGTCGCTCGCCTCGGCGGCGACGAGTTCGCCGTCCTCCTGGCCGACGACGTGTCGCCCCGGCGAACACTGCGAGCCGCCGAGCGAGTCCTCGCCTGCTTCGACGAACCCCACGAGATCGACGGGATGTCGCTGCAGTGCGGGGCGAGTCTGGGCGTCGCCATCTACCCGGATCACGGCGACGATGCCGAGTCGCTACGCAAGCACGCCGACATCGCCATGTACGCCGCGAAGCGCCGCGGTGGCGGGGTCGCCGTCTACGACCCGGAACGGGATCGACCCAACCTCGACCGCCTCACCCTGGTCGGCCAGCTCCGTCACGGCGTCGACCACGAACAGCTCGTGGTGCACTACCAGCCGGTCGTGGAACTCTCGTCGGCCCGCGTGGTCCGGGTAGAGGCCCTGGTGCGTTGGCAGCATCCCGAACGCGGCCTCATCGGGCCCGCCGAGTTCATCGATGTCGCCGAGGTGTCCGGCGTGATCAAACCCCTGACCAGGTGGGTGTTCGAGACCGCGGCCGGCGACGTCCGACAGCTCGACGGCACCGGCCATCGGCTCGACCTCGCCGTCAACGTGTCGGTGAGAAACCTCTACGAGCCGGGGTTCGTCGATTCCATCCGGAGCGTGATCGAGCGCACGGAGCTCGACGGGCGACGCGTCGTGCTCGAGCTGACCGAGACCCAGGTGATGGACGATCCGCTCCTCGCCCACGGCGTGCTCGAGCGCCTGCGCACGCTGGGGATCCGCGGTTCGGTCGATGACTTCGGCACGGGTCATTCGAGCCTGTCGAACCTGCAGAGCCTTCCCGTTTCGGAGATCAAGGTCGACAAGTCGTTCGTGTCGGCGATGGGCGAGGGCGACGAGTCGGCGGCAACCATCGTGAAGTCCATCGTGTCGTTGGGCCAGAACCTCGGCCTTGATGTCGTCGCCGAGGGCGTCGAAACGCCGTCGGCCATGACCCGGCTCGCGATGTTGGGCTGTGACTACGCCCAGGGCCACCTCTTCGCCTCGCCGATGACCGTCGACGAGCTCGCCGCCTACCTCGATGCGTCCCGCAACGGCGTGTCGTTCTGAGTGGGTTCGCTCATCCCTCTTCGGGTAGCCACTCGCTGAGGCCGTCGGTCGGCCCCAGTCGGCCCATGACCACCTCGGCGGTGCGAGCAGCCGACGCCGCGAGCGTGTCGGCGATGCCGTCACGGCCGGGCTCGCCATTGGCGACCCGGATCACGTAGCCGTCGGCCCGGTCGACCCAGGTCGGCGTGTAGCCCACGGCCTCGACCTCGATCTCACCGGCCTCGTTCTCCAGCAGGGTGACGTGGGCGATCATCCCGTCCTGCGACGCGGTGACGCAGCAGTTGACCGACTGGTTGGACAGGAAGTTCCCCAGACCGAACACGACCCACTCGTCGTCGAGCTTGTCGACCGGCTGGACGACATGGGCGTGGTGGCCGATCACCAGGTCGACGTCGTCGCTCGGGAGGATCTCGGACAGCCATTGCACCTGGGCCGACGAGGGCGTCTGTTGGTACTCGTTGCCCCAGTGGAGACTCGCGATGACGAAGTCGGCTCCCGCTTCGCGGGCCAGCGCGGCCTCGGCGATGATGTCGGCCGGCTCGATCAGGTCGACCAGATACGGCTTGTCGTCGGGCATCACGAAGCCGTTGAGCGAGTAGGTCGCCGAGATGTGGGCGATCGTGATGTCGTTGACGTCGTAGAGGACGGGTTCGACGTCGGCCTCGGCACTGTCGGCCATCCCCGCCTGGGGGATACCGAGCTGCTCGAACACTTCGATGGTCGACAGCACGCCGTCGGTTCGCCGGTCGAAGGCATGGTTCGATGCCGTGCTGCACCCGTCGTAGCCGGCATCGATCGCGGCCTCGACCAGGGCCCGCGGCGCATTGAAGACGGGGTATCCGCTGATGTCGGTGTCGTCGCGCGACACCGGTGACTCGACGTGGCAGATCGCGAGATCGGCCGCCGACAGGATGGGGCGGACCTCGTCGAACATCGGGCGGAAGTCCCAACCCTCGGTCGCGTTCGCCGCCGCGGCACGCACGACCGGCCCGTGCGGCAGAAGGTCGCCGGTGAACGCGAGCGTGGCCGTACGAGGCGGGGGCAGCGTGGTGGTGGTCGTCGTCGTGGTCGTGGTGGTGGTGGTCGTCGTGGTGGACGACGACTCGACGCCGCCGGCGACCGCGGTCTCCGCGTTGTCGTCGCGGTCGATCGTGGCTGCGGCGAGCAACCCACCGGCTGCGAACAGGCCGACGAAGGCGACCGCGACCAGGAGCCGGCGCACCGTCATCGGAACAACTCCGGCGCAATCGGACAGTCGATCCGGTACCGGATCTCGGCCACGGGTTGGAGACCCGACGGACCGACGATCCTGTCGACCAAGGACATCGGCACCGCCTCGACGTCGTCGTCCCACGGGTCGACCTCTGCGCCGCTCCCGGTCACCCATTCGAACATCCGGGTCGGCACGACCCGGCCGATGCCGGCGGCGAGCCACACCGGCGTTCCCGTGTGTTGGGCGACGGCGGCGGCGGCGAGCGATCCGGCACGGGCCATGGCCGCCTGGTCGTGCATCACCTCGGCTTCGAGCAGGACGAGATCGGCCTCTGCGGCGGCCGCGCCGACCCCGGCGGAAGGCACGTCGACGGCGGCATGGTCGCGAGCTTCGAGCTGGCGGACGAGGCCGTAGCCCTCCCCGACCGTGTCGGCGATGAGCACCTCGACGTCGGGACGTTGCAGGACGGCTTCACCGCAGATCTCCGAGGCCCCGATCACGAGGACCGTGGAATCGGCGGGCAGGGCGTGGGCGAGTTCACGAGCCGTCGTGTCGCGCTCGAGCGCCTCGACGGCCTCCCAGGCTTCGGTGCCCGGGTCGGTGCCGGTCACCATTCGCGCCGCGACCCACAGCAGCGGACCCGAGGTCGGACGTCGCTCGATCAACTGGCGGCACGCGATCACGAGCTCCACGGGGTCGTGGGCGAACGATGCCAACGCGATCGCGGCCTCACGGACCAGCGGTGCGGTGGGGGCGTCGCCGGCACGCGCCACGTAGCGAAGTCGCTCGATCGGGTGCACGTGAACGATCGTATCGCCCCCGATGTGACCCGTTGCGCGCCTGCTGCGCTAGCTTTCACGTCCGTGGTGACCGCTGCTCTCGACCTCGATCTCCAGCCCCTCGACGGCGATGCCCGTCCGCTGAGCGACTGGCTGACCACCTTCCCGCTGGTTCCGGTGGTCCTCGATCCGTTCACGCACGAGAGTGCCTGGCTCCTCGACACCTCGAAGCGCATCCTCGGCCACTTCGCCGATGCCGGCTGCCGCAACTGCTGGATCCTCACCTGCTCCGTCGACGACGCCAAGCGCTTCCTGGGCCCCTACGCCGACGAGATGCTCGCGTTCGCCGACCCGTCCGGTGCACTCGTCAAGAGCCTCGGGATCGAGCAGGCCCCGGCGTTCGCCCTGCTCCGCCAGGACGGTCAGGTGATCGCCAAGGCCGAAGGCTGGGACCCCGACGAGTGGCGCGAGGTGGCGGAAACCGTTGCCGATCTCGCCCACTGGAGCCGTCCGTCGATCCCCGCCACCGGGGATCCGGTCGCCTTCTCGGGCACACCGCTCTCCTGACCGGCTAGTCCGCCCCGGCTCGGGCGGCCCGCCACTCACGCACGGTACGGATCGTCAGGAGCGGGACCACCGCGAGCACGATCGCGGCATGGACGGCGGTGAACACCCAACCCATCGCGCTGTCGGCGAGGAGGGCGCGTTGCACGACCGTGAGCGACGCGACGAGCACGAAGACGACGATCGCGATCGCCAGCGAGCGCCCCTTCCACTCCACGGGGTTGAAGGCGTGGGCGATGCGATCGATGGTCTGCTCGGCCCGCGCCTGGGCATCTCCGTCCCGGCTCACGACTGCAGCGTAGCGACCGGTACCGTGATGCCATGACCGAGTTCGCGTACTCCGACCTGCTCCCTGTGGGCCCCGACACGACCGACTACCGACTCCTCACCACCGAAGGTGTCTCGACCGTCGAGGTCGACGGCACGACGTTGCTCAAGGTCGAGCCCGAAACGATCCAACTGCTGACCCGCGAGGCGATGCACGACATCTCGCACTATCTGCGCACCGAGCATCTCGAACAACTCGCGTCGATCCTCGCCGACCCCGAGGCATCGCCCAACGACGTGTTCGTCGCGACGGAGCTGCTGCGCAACGCCAACATCGCCGCCGCCGGCGTCCTGCCGATGTGTCAGGACACGGGCACCGCGATCGTCATGGGCAAGAAGGGCGACCAGGTCCTCACCCTGGCCGACGATGCCGAGTGGATCTCGAAGGGCATCTACGACACCTACACCCAGACCAACCTCCGCTACTCGCAGCTCGCTCCCCTGTCGATGTTCGAGGAGAAGAACACGGGCAACAACCTGCCCGCCCAGATCGAGCTCTACACGAAGCCCGGCGCGGCCTACGAGTTCCTCTTCATGGCGAAGGGCGGCGGTTCGGCCAACAAGTCGTTCCTGTTCCAGAAGACCAAGGCGCTCCTCAACGAGGAGTCGCTCGTCGACTTCCTCGACGAGTCGCTCCGAGCGATCGGCACCTCGGCCTGCCCGCCCTACCACCTCGCCCTCGTCGTGGGCGGCACGTCGGCCGAGTTCAACCTCAAGACGGCGAAACTGGCATCGGCCCACTATCTCGACAGCCTGCCCACCACCGGCGACGCCGCGACCGGCCACGGCTATCGCGATCTCGAATGGGAAGCGAAGATCCTCGACCAGACCCGCGAGTTCGGAATCGGAGCCCAGTTCGGCGGCAAGTACTTCTGCCACGACGTACGGGTGATCCGGCTCCCCCGCCATGGCGCCTCCAACCCCGTCGGCATCGCCGTCTCGTGCTCGGCCGACCGGCAGGCCCGGGCCAAGATCACCGCCGAGGGCGTGTTCCTCGAACAGCTCGAGACCGACCCGGCCCGGTTCCTGCCCGAGGCCACGGCCGACGATCTCTCGACCGAGGTCATCGAGGTCGACCTCGACCAGCCGATGGACGCCATCCGCAACCAGTTGAGCCAGTACCCGGTGAAGACCCGGCTGTCGCTCACGGGCACCCTGGTGGTCGGCCGCGACATCGCCCACGCCAAGATCAAGGACATGCTCGATGCCGGCGAGCCGATGCCGCAGTACCTGCGCGATCACGCCATCTACTACGCGGGCCCGGCAAAGACCCCCGAGGGGTACGCCTCCGGCTCGTTCGGTCCAACCACCGCCGGACGCATGGACTCCTATGTCGAACAGTTCCAGGCAGCCGGCGGCTCGATGGTCATGCTGGCCAAGGGCAATCGCTCCCGCCAGGTGACCGAGGCCTGCGCCACCCACGGGGGCTTCTACCTCGGGTCGATCGGCGGCCCCGCGGCCCGCCTCGCCAAGGACTCCATCCGCAGCGTCGAAGTCCTCGAGTTTCCCGAGCTCGGCATGGAAGCCGTGTGGAAGATCGAGGTCGAGGACTTCCCCGCCTTCATCGTGGTCGACGACAAGGGCAACGACTTCTACGCAGAAGTCACCACTCCGGTGAAGCTCCGCTAGTCGAACACCCTGCTCACTCGAACACCCTGCTCACTCGAACACCCTGCTCACTCGAATACCACGGTGCGGGCGTTGTCGAGGAGGAAGATCCGGTCTTCCGCGAAGGCGGTGACCGCCTCTGACAGCACCCGCCGTTCGACGTCGCGGCCGCGGGCCACCATCTGCTCCGGCGTGTGGCGATGGCTGACCGCCTCGACGTCCTGCCCGATGATCGGGCCCTCGTCGAGATCGGCGGTCACGAAGTGGGCGGTCGCCCCGGTGAGCTTCACGCCCCGCTCCCACGCCTGGTGGTAGGGCTTGGCCCCCTTGAACCCCGGCAGGAACGAGTGGTGGATGTTGATGATCCGGGCCGGGTAGCGACCGCAGAAGTCGTCACTGAGCACCTGCATGTAGCGGGCGAGCACCACCGCGTCGATCTCGAGGCGTTCCACGAGATCGACCAGGGCGCGCTCGGCCTCGGGCTTGGTGTCGACCGTGACGGGGATGTGCTCGTAGGCGATGCCGTGACTCTCGACCAGCTCGCGGAGGTCGGGGTGGTTCGAGACCACCATCGGGATGTCGATCGGAAGGTCACCGCTGCGGTGGCGATAGAGCAGGTCGAGGAGGCAGTGATCGAACTTCGACACCATGATCAACGCCCGCCGCCGCTCGTCCTCCCGGCGGACACGCAGCACGCCACCGACATTCGACGCGGCGTCGGCCAGACGGTCGGCGACCTCCGCCGAGTCCTCGATCGGCGCCTCGAAGCGGGTCCGGATACAGAAGGTCGCGGTGACGGCGTCGCTGTACTCGGCGTTCTGGAGGATGTTGGCGTCGAGGCCGACCAGCGCGCTGGAGATGGCGGCAACGATGCCCTTGCGGTCGGGGCACTGCAGCGTCAGGACGTGGATCGGCACCCGGTCAGCCTAGAGCTCTCGTCGCGACGAGGGGCCACGGCCGCTCCCGCTCGACATGGAGCGCCAGGTCGAGCAGCAGTGCGTCGTGGTGGTGCCGCCCGAGCACCTGCAGCCCGACCGGAAGCCCGTCGACGGCGCCGGCCGGGATCGACACGGCCGGGTTGCCGAACAGGTTGGCCGGGATCGTGAGCGCACCCATGTCGAGGAGCTCGGGCGAGCTGCTGGTGCCGGCGGCCAGCAACCGCCGGGGCAGCGACGGGGCAATTCCGCTCACGGCACGCGCCGTCTTGAGCACGCCGCTGAACAGCCCCTGCACCAGGCGGCTGCCCCGTGCGTAGTCGATGAAGGTCGTGGCGTCGCTACTCATCCCCGCGTCCGCTGCGAACGCGGGGCCGGGGTTGGTCGACGTGATCACGAAGTCGACCTCGTCGAAGAGGGTGGCCATCGCTTCGTTCGCCTCGCGGCGGGCCATCTCGGCGGCCGCCGCGACCCGCATGTTGAGCAGGTTCTCCGAGAGCTGGATGCCGACCCGCAGCTCATCGGTGAGATCGGACGCGCACCCGGGCCAGAGATGCTCGATCTCGCCGTAGAGGCTGCTGATGTTGCCGATCATCCACTCGCCGCCCATACGGGGGATCTCGACGGGCAGGTCGACCCTGATCAGTCCGAGCTCGGCAACGAGCTGTGCGGCCGCGTCCTCGACGACGGCCCGAGCGGCGTCGTCGACCGCCACACCACCCAGGGTCGGGTCGATCACGACCCGCCGACCCCGTAGATCGTGGCTGCCGAGGTCGCGCTCCCATCCCTCGGTCACGGGAAGGCTCGTCGGATCGTGGGCATCGTGCCCGGCGGCGACGTCGTAGTAGCGGGCCGCGTCGCGCACTGACCGGGCGAGGCACCCGAGGACGACCGTGTGCGGGTTGAGCGAGGTGTGCGGGCCGCGAGGAATGCGCCCGTAGGTGCCCTTCATGCCCAGCAGACCGTTGTAGCCGGCCGGGATGCGGATCGAGCCGCCGCCGTCGCCTCCGCAGGCCAGCGAGACGAGTCCGCCGGCCACGGCGCTGGCGCTGCCGCCGGACGACCCGCCGGCGCTGCGCGTCGGGTCCCAGGCATTGCCGGTGACCCCGTTGATCTTGGTGACGCTGACGTTGAGCCCGCCGAACTCGCTGGCCGTCGTCGACCCGACCGGGACGACTCCTGCCGCCTTCAGGCGGGTGACCATCGTGGTGTCGTAGGCCCCGATCCGATCCTCGAAGATCAACGACGCTTCCGTGTAGGGCCAGCCCTTCACCTGCTCGAGTTCCTTGATCCCGAACGGCACCCCTCCGAAGGGCAGGGAGACGTCAGCCGACGCAGCCGCCGCGCGGGCCCCCTCGGGGTCGAGATGCGCGAACGCGTTGAGATCGCTCCGCTCGATCGCGGCCAGCGACGCCTCGAGTTCTTCGACTGGCGAACGTTCGCCCGACCGAAACGCATCGACGAGCGAACAGGCGTCGCCTGACCAGGGGGAATCCAGCATCCGGCGACGTTAGCCGGGTCTGGGTTTCCAGTTCCGGTGGTGGAAGCTGCAGCGGGCCTTGCCATTTCGGTGGCTGGTGTGGCCCCCGGCTTCCCATTCCTCGACATGGTCGATCTCGCATCGTCGAGCCGGGATCTCGCAACCGTCGTGGTCGCAGACCCGGTCGCGGGCGCAGACGGCCTCGCGCAGCGCACCGGTGAACAGTCGCTGCTTGCGGCCGTAGTCGAGGATCACTCCGGGTGACTCGAAGACGAGCCGACGCACGTGGCCGGCCAGAGCCTGCTCGATCATCTGTGTGGGTGAGATGACCGTGCCATCGTCGAGCTCGCACCGCCGCTCGACCCCACCCACCGGCTGCGGGCCTTCGACGCCCAGATAGTTCGACAACGCCATCGTGAACGTGTCGATGTCGGCAAGGATGATGACTGACGGCCGCGGCGGGGCCCCTCCGACAGGAGCGGTGGACGCCCGGACCGCCATCTCGACCAGCGCGTCGGCCCGACGCTGGGCGGGGGTGCGCCACAGGCGATCGACCGTGACGGCATCGCCGTATTCGGCCTTCGCCTGTTGCCAGTCGGCCTCGAACAACTCGGTCTCGATGCGGCGCAGCGTCTCGCGGAAGGCGGCGCCACCGACCGGATCCAGCCACGCATCGACCCGGGTCATGTCGGCCAGCGTCTTCGACACGTGCGCCTCGCGGTTGACCTCGCGGGGGTCGGGCGGCTCCGGGTCGTCGCCTCGGCGGGTCTCGTCGACCACCTGCTCCCAGTAGGCCACCGCCCGCTCGAAGTCACGGAACGACAGCGACCCCGCCTTGGTGAGGAGGAACGACTCCGCGTCGGCGAACTCGGGGCGCGTCGCCGCCTTCGCCAGACGCCGGGCGTGGTTCGTGGTGATGACCCCATCGGCCAACGCCAGCTCGGTGCCCAGCATCGACCGCAAGGCCCGCGCCAGCGATACCACCGACGACGCCTCGCCGCCGTGCATCCGACACCGATGCCGCAGCGCCACCTTGACCGAACGGTGCTGGCCCGCCGCCCACTGCATCGAGGCGTCGTACGCCCCGACCACTTCGGCCTCCAGCGCCGCGAGCTGCGCCTTCAACTGCTGCACCGTCTCCGCCGACGCCTCGACCTCGCCCCCCGGCAGGCACGCGTAGTCGACCTTCGCCGCCAGCCGTATCGCTTCGCTCAGATCATCCAACTCCGCCAGAGCCATACCCCGAAACTACTGAGGGCGTATGACAGTCAGCCCCGGTCGCCGAGGTCGTAGGCGGCGATGTAGTAGGGATGCTCGGGGTTCCAGACGGTCAGCGGCACGGCATCGTCCACTTCACCGACGGGGCGCACATCGGCACCGGTCGTCTCGGTCAGGCCGTCGCCCAGATCAGCCCTCGCCCGGTCGATGTGGGCCTGCAGCTCGACCACCACGTCGGGGTGATCAGCGGACACGTCGTCGGTCTCGCCGACATCGGTCTCGAGGTCGTAGAGCTCGGTCATGTCCGGGCTCTGCTCTTCGTGCCATCCGGACTTGGCGACGTGGAGCTTCCACTTGCCGACCCGCACCGCCTCCAGATTGGCCCCCTGGTAGTAGAAGAAGGCCTCGTGGGGCGACGACTCCTCACGGCCTTCCAGGAGTGGCGCCAGGCTGCGCCCGTCGATCGTCCGGTCGTCGGGCACTGACCCGCCACACCACTCCGCGAACGTCGGCAGGAAGTCCATGGCCGTCGCCACGGCATCGGAGGTGGACCCGGCCGGGACCCGGCCCGGCCATCGCACGATGCAGGGCACTCGCTGACCGCCTTCCCACGTGGTGCCCTTCGTTGCCCGCAGCGGGAGGTTGCTCCCCTCCCCCGGGCGGGCCAGGGCGCCGTTGTCGCTGGTGAAGATCACCACCGTGTCGTCGGTCAGCCCCAGCGCATCGAGCTCGTGCAGCAACACGTCGAGCGCCCAGTCGATGCAGCGCACCGCAGCCCCGTAGGAGCCGTTGCGTGACTCCCGCTGGAAGCGGTCCTGCACGTAGATGGGCAGGTGGACGTACATGTGGGCGAAGTAGAGGAAGAAGGGCTCGTCCTTGTTCTCCCGCATGAACCGCACCGACTCCTGGAGGTAGCGCTCGGTGAGCGCGGCCTGGTCGGGCTGCTCCTCCTGGACCGTGTCGTCGAGCATCAGCGGCAGCGGCGGATAGTCGCCGTCCTGGATCGCGATCCGGAAGTTGCTCTCCATGAAGTCGGCCATGCCCTCGGGCATGCCGTCACCCTGGCGACCCATGTCGTTGCTGTAGGGCAGGCCGTACCAGGAGTCGAAGCCGTGGTTGGTCGGAAGGAATTCGGTCTGGTCACCGCAGTGCCACTTCCCCACCATCTGGGTGGCGTAGCCCGCGTCCTTCAGCATCCGCGCGATCGTGATCTCGCTCGGGGCGAGCCCGAATCGCATCCCGGGGAACAGGACGTGCATGCCGTCGAACGAATCGAATCCGAACCGCGAGGGGTAGCACCCGGTCATCAAGGCGCCGCGGGAGGGCGTGCAAACCGGCGAGGCGACATAGAAGTCGGTGAGCCGTATCCCGTCGGTCGCGAGCTGGTCGAGCACGGGCGTGTCGTGGACCTCCGACCCGTAGCAGGCGAGGTCGCCGTAGCCGAGATCGTCGCAGTTGACAAGGACGACGTTGGGCCTGTCGGTCGATCGGGATGTGGAACGAGCCATGGGCGCCGAACGTAGCCGGACCGTCAGCGCGGGTCGATCAAGAGGCTCTTCATCGAGCGCCCGATCGAGCCCGTGGCGTCGAACAACTGGGCGTCGGTCGAGCCGAATCCCCGCGGCGACACCCGCACCAGCGAGCGTTGGCCGATCCAGTCACCCGCGGGCACCCGGTGGAACTGCATGCTCAGATCGGGGTTGACCGAGAGGTACTTGTCGAAGTCCATGATGCTGCCGGCGCTCGCGATCATGTCGGCCGCAGCCGCCGCGAACGTCATCTGGCTCGTGGGCTCACCCGCCACGAAGGGCACGTTGAGCCGCAACCAGCTGATCGAACGCCCGGGGACGTCCTCCTGGCGGCGCATCGTGAAGTTGTGGACGAAATCTCGGCCGTGGACCGTGATCTCGATGTCGGGGATGCCTTCGGGCCCGGGCGGGGGTTCGTCCTCCGGCCACGGTTCGGGCACCTGGTCGTCGGCCACGACCGAGTCGTCGATGCGGATGCGCATCGCCGTGGCCCGCCCGACGATCTCACCGTCGACCTCGTAGTCGCAGGCGAGCGACTGCACCCGCCGGCCGTCGCGCAGCACCCGGGCCGTGACCCGGGTCGGCCCCATCGGCACCTTGCGGCTCATGTCGACAGACATGCGGGTCAGCATCATCGGCTGCGCGGCGGGCGCCTGCTCGATCGCTCGGGCCATCAGCCCGGTCACCGCCCCGCCGTGTTGCACGCCGGGGAACCAGGGTCCGGCCGCCGTGGGCTGGGGAATCAGCACATCACCGTCGGGTACGAATATCGCGTCGCTCACTGCGGCGAGGATAGGGAGCCCAGCGGGAGAAGCCGATGGTCGCTGGTGAAGAGGCCGCGGGTCAGGCCGATGGCCATCACGGCGGCCGTGGTCGAGACCGACCCGAGCACGAGGTACATCACCGCCACCTGGACCCGTACGGCTTCGACCGGCTCCACGCCGGCGAGGATGAGCCCGGTCATCGCGCCCGGGAGGGCGATGAGGCCGACGGTCTTGGTCGTCTCGATCTGCGGGATCAGGCCCGTCCGCAGCGCAGCGCGCAGGTGCGGGGCGAAGGCGTCCTGTGATGACAGACCCAGGGCGAGCCGGGCCTCGATGAGGTCACGATGGTCGTTGGCCTCGGCCACGATCCGGCGGGCGACCACGACGGTCGCGGTCATCGAGTTGCCGACCATCATCCCGGCGATCGGGACGATGGCCCGGCCGGTCGGCTCGAAGACGCCCAGACCGAACAGGACCCCCAGGCTGACGATCGCGGCCGCGGTGAAAGCGACCAGCGAGAGCGGGATCACGTTGGGCACCTCGGGCGCCCGGCGCCGGACGGTCCACGCGGCCACGACGGCCATGAAGGCGACCCAGATCCAGGTGAAGACCAGCGGATCGTCGTCGTCGACCACGATCCGCAGGGCGAGGCCGACGACGAGCAGCTGCACGAGGGCCCGCACGGCCGCGATGAACAGGTCCTTCTCCAGCCCGAGGCGACGCACGAGCGACAGGACCAGGGCGACCCCGATGAGGATGCCGGAGATGGCCAGGCCGACGAGGCCGATGTCGGCCAGTGGTTCGTTCATCGCTCCGCTCCCACCGCTCGGCGCACGTCGGCGTCCCCGTGGCTCACCAGGTCGAGAGCGTTGCCCTCGGCCAGTACCCGTCCCTCGCCGAGCACCACCACCCGGTCGGCCAGCCGCCGGAGCTGGCCCGGGTCGTGCGACACCCACACCCACCCCACGGGCATGGGGCTCTCGGGGTGGGCGAGACGCAACGCCAGGTTCTCGATCACCTCGGTCGCAGCCGGGTCGAGCGACGAGGTCGGTTCGTCGGCCAGGATCACGGCGGGCCCGGTCGCGATCGTGCGGGCCAGACAGACCCGCTGCTTCTCGCCCCCCGACAACTCGCTCGCGTCGCGATCGAGGAACGACGGCTCGAGATCCACGAGCAGACACAGGTCGGTGGCGCTCTCCTCGTCGAGATCCATCGCCGCCAGTCGCAGGTTGTCGATGACGCTGCCCGGGGCCACCGTCGGGCGCTGGAAGACCATGCCGACCTCCCGCCGATGCAGGAGCACGTCGGTCTCCTCGAGCGGCGTGCCGCGCCAGGTGATCGTGCCCGCGTCGGCCACATCGAGCCGGTTCAGCAGTCGGAGCAGGGTGCTCTTGCCCGAGCCCGAGGCGCCGGCCACGACCGTGATCCCGTCGAGGGGCAGGTCGAGATCGATGCCGTCGAGCCGCGGCCGGGCCACTCCCTCGACCCGCACCCCTCTCAGCTGGAACCCCTCGGTCACCCCGACACTCTGCCCGAGACCCGCCGCCGACGGGACCATGTGCCACGCTGACGGCATGCACACCAGGATCGGCTACGGCATCGGAGCGGCACCGGCGCTGTTCGCGCAACCCGACGGATTCGGCTCGGTCGTCGACGACCTCGACCGGCTGGGCTACGACTCGCTCTGGTTTCCCGAGCGGGTGAACAGCCCGCAACTCGACCCGATCGTGGCGATGTCGTACGTGGCCGGCCGTGCCTCGCGGCTGAAGTTCGGCTCGGCCGTGTCGGTCGTGCCCGGCCGCAACCCGGTCCTCATGGCGAAGATGCTGGCCAGCCTCGACGTGGTCAGCGGCGGCCGGTGCCACCCGGCCTTCGGGCTCGGCATCGCCAACACCGCCGAGCACCAGGCCTTCCAGGTCGACCGCAAGGAGCGGGCACCCTGGATCGAGGAAGCCATGCCGCTGATGCGGCGACTCTGGGCCGAGGACGAGGTCGACCACGAGGGCGAGCGTTTCACCGTGAGGGGCGCCCGGGTGCTGCCCAAGCCCGTCCAGGACCCGCTGGAGGTGTGGCTCGGCGGACAGGCACCGTCCGAGCTCCGTCGCACGGGTCGACTGGCCGACGGATGGCTCGCCTCGTTCACCACCCCGCACCATGTCGCCGAGGGCATCGCCGTCATCGAAGAGGCGGCGACCGAGGCCGGTCGGACGATGGATCCCGAGCACTACGGCGTGCTGATCCCCTACCTCACCGGTGACGGGGAGCGCGACGTGCCCGAGGCGCTCCAGGCCGTGGTGGCCGCCCGGAAGCCCGACGCCGATCCACGAGACGTGGTCGCCACCAGCCGGGACCGGATCGTGACCCTGGTGAAGGAGTACCTGTCGGTCGGCGCGTCGAAGTTCGTGCTCTTCCCCTTCGGCGAGCCCGACGACTGGCACGCCGAGATCGAGGGGCTCGGGCAGGTCACCCTGCCGCTGCAGACCTGATCGATTCGGCGGCCCGTGCGACGAACCCTGGGGTCGACGGCAACGAGGAGATCCTCGATGTCGGCGACGAGTACCGCGTGACCGCGGTTCGCGACGTGCGCATCGACACCAGCCTGTGGGCACGGTTCCCGATCCGCGGTCTCACCATCGCGGTCCTGTCGGTTCCCGTCCGCACGCCCGGCACGGTCACCGCCTTGCGGATCGTCCGTGGTCGCGAGAGCGACGACGAGTTCCTCGGATACGACGGGCCCTGAGGTCAGGCCGAGAGCAGATCCAACCGCTCGTGGGGTCCGCCGAGGATCTCGTCGGTCGGCCCGCCGAGCCAGTCGAGGGCCGCCGAGTAGACCGACCGGGTGTCGATGACGGCGGGGATGTCCCCCAAGGTCAAGGCGTCGAAGTCGTAACCACCGATGAGCTGACCGCCGACGACATCGGGGCCGACCACGAACTGGCATCCGCCCTGGCCATGGTCGGTGCCGAGCGAGCCGTTCTCGGCGACTCGGCGGCCGAACTCCGACGTGGTCACCAGCATCACCTTGTCGGCGTTGCCGTCGGCCTCGAGCCGGGCGAGGAAGGCGGCGATGCCGTCACCCACGTCGGCCAGCAAGTTCGCGTGGTTCCCGAGCTGGTTGGCGTGGGTGTCGAACCCACCGATGCCGACGGTGATCACCCGTGTGCCGATGTCCAGGTCGATGATCCCGGCAGCGGTCTGCAACAGGTCGGTGACGGTGTTGACGTCGTTGGCGAGGCTGAACTCCTCGTCAGTGCCACCGGAGACGGAGGCGAGGAGCTCGACGGCCGACAGCGTCGAGGGGATGGCGTACTGGGCCGCGGCGAGCTCCGGCTGGCCGGAGAGCGGTTCCGCCGTCGAGAGAAACGCCTCGACGATCGCGTCGTTGTCGCTGCCCTCGGCGGTCTGCAGGGAGAAGCTGGCCGGCGAGCGCACGACGGTGGCGAGCGTGCGGGTGCCGACCAGGGCCGGGCTCCCTCCGCCCAGGGCGATCGCCCGCAACGGGTCGTTCTCGCCCTCGAGCGTGGCGTCGAGCCATCGGCCGAGCCAGCCGGTCTGCGACGCGGCGCCGGGCACGGCCGACCACCAGGTGTCCATCGCCTTGAAGTGCGATCGGCTCTGCTGAGCCATGCCGCTCCCGGCGACGGCCGCCAACGTGCCTCGCTCCCAGAGCGGGACGAGTCCGGCCAGCGACGGGTGCAACGAGAAATCGGTACCGGGTAGGGCGAGGAGCTCGGCTTCGGGGATGGCGAGCTGGGGCCGGTTGTCGCGATAGCGGCCGTCGCTCGACACCAGCGTGTTGAGCGCGTCGTTGCCCCCGGCCATCTCGACGATGACAAGGACCCGCTGGTCGAGGGGCACCCCGCCGGCGGGGCCCAACGTCGTCGTGGTGCCGGGCATCGCCGAGGTCGTGGTGGTCGCTGCCACCCGACCGGCCGAGTCGTCGACCCGGTCGCGGATCAGTGTCGCCCACACGCCGCCACCCACTGCGGCCGCGCCGGCCACGCCGCCGGCCACGCCGATGAACGTGCGCCGGGAGAGCGGACGCCGGGAAGTCGCCGGGGGTCGTTCCTCGGGTCGGGGCCGGGAGTCGGGGGTTGCGTCGTCGGTCATCGTTGCCTCTCAGCGGATCAGGACGTCGGGGGATGCGAGGGCGACGGCGAGCACGGCCTCACCGCGACGC
>Ga0213866_10000069_pt1 | contig 82224 bp, 77 predicted proteins | sample PICome_11_FD_160079 | JGI IMG/M metagenome (GOLD analysis project Ga0213866, IMG submission 160079) | Coastal seawater microbial communities near Pivers Island, North Carolina, United States - PICO284 | ecosystem: Environmental > Aquatic > Marine > Coastal | place: USA: North Carolina... | reverse complement strand
TGGGTCGACGGACCGACGAGCAATCCGAGCCTGCGTTCCACACCGATCGCCATCGACACGCTGCTGGAGGAGAACCTCTGGTCGAAGCGGCCCGGCATCCTCACCTCGGCCACGCTCGCCCCCGCCACGACCTCCCTGCTCGGCCTCCCTGCGGGCACGGAGACGCTCGATGTCGGCAGCCCCTTCGACTACGAGAACAACGCCCTCCTCTACTGCCCGACGGACCTGCCCGACCCGAGGGCCGACGGCCACCGAGAGGCGCGGCTGGCCGAACTGGAGGCCCTCATCGTCGCGGCCGGCGGAAGAACCCTGGCGCTCTTCACCAGCTGGGCGGCGATGCGCGACGCCGCTGCGCACCTCGAGACGCGCCTCCCGTGGCCGGTGCTCGTGCAGGGTGAGGGCTCGAAGATGGCGCTGCTCGAATCGTTCGTCGACGACGACGAATCCTGCCTGTTCGCCACGATGTCGTTCTGGCAGGGGGTCGACATCCCCGGCTCGACGTGCAATCTGGTCGTGATCGACAGGCTGCCGTTCCCGCGACCCGACGACCCGGTGCTCCAGGCCCGACGGGACCGAGCCGGCAAGGCCGCGTTCCGCACCATCGACCTCCCGCGGGCCGCGACCATGCTGGCCCAGGGCGCCGGGCGGCTCATCAGATCGGCAACCGACCGCGGGGTGGTCGCCGTGCTCGATCCGCGGCTGGCCACGTCACGGTCGTACCGCTGGGAACTCATCAACGCACTCCCTCCGATGCGTCGGACGAAGGAACGCGCCGAGGCCGAGTCGCTGTTGCGCGAGCTCCGCGACGGCTGAGTCGCTCAACTCGCGGGCCGATCGTGCCGATCCCGCCCGGGTGAGCCGTCGCCGTCGCCCTCATCCCGCCCGTCGCGCTCGTCGTGTCGCGGGTGCGACCGCGATCGGCGCCTACGCGGGACTCGTGGTGACGGTCGGCTGGGCCCAACGCTCGGCCGATGGCAGTGCCGAGAGCGCCGAACCGGCTGCCGACACGGTGCCGTCGGCGCCCGGGATCGAGCGACTCGACCTGCGGGCCGCCGCCACGCTTTGGGAGGCCGAGACGACGACGTCCACGGTTCCGGCCGCGGCGGTGGCCCCCACGCCACCTCCGCCGCCGAGCCTCGCGGTCACCACGACCACGACCATTCGTCGAGTGGCGCCCCCGACCACCACCCCGCCGAGCTCGACCGTTCCCCCGGTCACGGCGCCCCCCACCACGACGCCGTCCTCCACGGTGCCGCCTCCCCCGACGACCGAGCCTCCCGCCCCGACCACGACGACCACCGTGGCCCCCACGACCACACCACCCCCGACCACGATTCCGACCGGTGGCTCCTGACCGCGAGACCCGGCGAACCGGCCGGGCCATGGGCACCTCGTATCGACTGGTGGCGCGCCTGTCGGACGGCCCGTTGCTCGACGACGCCGAAGCCGCGATCGCCGACTATGAGCGCCGCTGGAGTCGCTTCCTCGTCGACTCGGAGATCAGCACCCTGAACCGCAGCCCCGGTGTGCCCGTCATCGTGAGCCCCGACACGTTCGCCCTGATCCGGGCCGCGGTGGACGGCGCGGTCGCGACACGGGGCCGCTTCGACCCGACCGTGCACGACGCGATGGTGGCGCTCGGCTACGACCGGACGTTCGCCGAACGCGACCCGGCGATGGCCACGGCGCCGGTCCCCGCCCCCGGCGTCTCGGGGATGTTCCTCGATCCCGCCCTGCACGCGGTGACCCTTCCTCCCGGGGTCCGCCTGGATCTCGGCGGGATCGGCAAGGGGGCGGCCGCCGACCTCATCAGCGACCAGGTGATGGCCCGCGGCGCAGCCGGTGTCGCCGTGTCGATCGGCGGCGACCTTCGGGTCCGGGGCGAGAGTCCGTCCGGTGGCGGGTGGACCTTTCGCGGCGACGACGGAGAACTCGACTTCCCGGCTGCCGTCGACGCCGGCGTGTGCACGAGCACGACGCGTCGCCGGCGATGGACGACGGCGGCCGGTGAGGTCCACCATGTGGTCGACCCGGCCACCGGCCGGTCGACCGAGGGCGGGATCGAGACGATCTCCGTCATGGGCGCAACCGCCCAGCAGGCGGAGGTGTTGACCAAGGCCGCGATGGTCGCCGGCGACGACGCCGAAGCCTTCCTCGAGCCGTTCGGTGTGCGTTTCCGGATCCAGCGCAGGGTGCTCGTCACAACCTGATCATCCGAATTCCTCCCATTCGGCGATCACGTGCCGACTGGAGACGCCGTGAGTGAACAGGTGTGGTGGTACGCCACTCGAGCCGCAGGCCTGATGACCTGGACGACTGCGACCGCATCGGTCGTCGTTGGACTGGTGCTGTCGTCGCGCGCCGTCCGGTCCCGCACCGGTCCGTGGCTGCTGGATCTCCACCGTTTCCTCGGTGGGATCAGCGTCGTCTTCCTGCTCGCGCACCTCGGCACCCTCTGGGCCGACTCCTACGTGGAGTTCGGTCCCCGTGAACTCTTCGTGCCCGGCGCGTCGGAGTGGCGGCCCGAGGCAATCGCCTGGGGCATCATCGCCGCCTACCTCCTGATCGCGGTCGAGGTCTCCTCCCTGCTCCGGTCGAGGATCAGCAAGCGCCTCTGGCGCGTCATCCACTTCCTCTCCTTCGCCGCCATGCTCGGGGGCAGCTACCACGCCTGGCTCGCCGGCAGCGACGTGAAGAACCCCGTCACCTGGGCGATCGCCGGCATCGGCTCACTCCTCGTCATGGGATTGATCTCGATGCGTCTGCAGCGCAAGGACCCGGACGACCCCGGCCCGACCGGACTGAGCGACAATCGGGCCATTCTCGAGGAGATGCGCCGCCGCCTCGAGGAACTCCCGATTCCCGAAGCAACGCCGCAGCCCCAGATCTCCGTCACGCCGAACCCGGCGCTACCCCGCCGAGCCCCGGTCAGCGAGGACCTTCCGGGCATCGAGCAGGTCCCGACGGCTCCCCTCGGCGCCGAGACGGTCGGCTTCGACGACGACCCCTTCGCCGCCGTGCCGCTCCCCACCCGCGAGACGCAGGTCGGCGACTGGGCCGAGCCGTCCGCCGCCGACCCCTTCGGAGCGGCCGCGGCTACCCCACCGAGGCATCTCCGTCGGCCGATGGCGAGACGTGGGCCGACGACGGCGCCGATCTCTTCGAGAATCTCGCTGCCGACCCCTTCGAAGCCCTCGGCGTGACCCCCGCCCGCGACGAGGGATTCCCCGAGCTCCCGCCGCTCGGCGACTCCCCGGATCTGTTCGCCACCGTCGTCGACGGCGAGCCCCCCTCGTCCCTCCCCGCGAATCCGTTCGAGTCGACCCGACCCGTCGTCCCGGTGATCGAGGAACCGGCGCCGTCGGCAACCCCTCATGCCGGACCGCCCCCGCTTCCCGACGCAATCGACCCGGTCACCGGCGAGCCGGATGAAGCCGCCTACACGGAGTGGCTCAAGGACTGGTTGTCGTACGCCGAGCGCTACGGCGACGAAGCTCCCGAGGACCCGGCGAGGGTCTGAGCCTCAGTAGCCGAGCCGCTCGACCGAGTGGGCCTGGTGCTGCCAGTTCTTCTCGACCTTGACGAAGAGTTCGAGGAAGACACCCTCGGGCAGCTGCTCCCTGACGGCGATCCCGACCTTCTTGAGGTTCTCGCCCTTCTTGCCGATCACGATGCCCTTCTGGGAGTCACGCTCGACGATGATCTCGCAGCGGACCCGCGGCCACTCCCATTCGGTCACGCGGGTGGCGATCGAGTGGGGCAGCTCCTCACGGGTGACGGCGAGCAGCTGTTCGCGCACGAGCTCGGCGACCCAGAACTCGTCGGGCACGTCGGTGATCATGTCGTCGGGGTAGAAGTGCGGTCCCTCGGGCATCCGCGACCGCAGGTGCGCAACCAGCTCGTCGACACCTTCGCCGGTGGTGCCCGACACCGGGAACCACGAATCGACCGACAGGTGGGAGGTGGCCGCGAGCTGGGCGAGCACCTGCTCGGGCGACGCGAGGTCGGCCTTGGTCACCACGATCACCGAGTCCGCGGGCAGACGCTCGGCGATGAACGCGTCGCCACGGCCGTAGGGAGCGGTGGCATCGAGCACGAAGCAGACGACGTCGACCTCGGTGGTGGCCTGGTTGGCCGTCGCATTCAGGCTCGTGCCGAGCGCGGAACGGGGCTTGTGGATGCCCGGCGTGTCGACGAAGACCAGCTGGACGTCGTCGTTGGTCAACACCCCACGGATCTGGGTACGGGTGGTCTGCGGCTTGTCGGAGACGATCGAGACCTTGTGACCGAGAATGCGGTTCAACAGGGTCGACTTCCCTGCGTTGGGCCTGCCCACGAGGGTCACGAACCCCGACCGGAACTCACTCATCTTCGTCGCCACCTTCGTCGTCGGGAACCGGGGTGAGCCGCACGCGGGTGATACGGCGGCCCTCCATTCTCTCGACCTGGAGGCTGACACCGCCCTCCTCGATCGACTCGCCCACACTCGGCACGTGGCCCAGTCGGTTGAAGATCAGACCGCCGACGGTGTCCCAGTCGCCCTCCTCGATCTCGGAGTCGACGAGGGCGTTGAGCTGATCGACGGGCATGCGCCCGTGCACGAGCGCTTCGCCTCCGGCGAGCGGTTCGACCAGGGGCTCCTCGACGTCGTATTCGTCGACGATCTCGCCGACGAGCTCCTCGACCACGTCTTCGAGAGTCACCAGACCGGCGGTGCCGCCGTATTCGTCGACCACGATCGCCTGATGGTGTTCGCCCACCTGCATGTCGCGCAGGAGGGTGTCGGCATGCTTGGTTTCGGGCACGAAGCGGGGCCGGCGCATGAGTGACCGAACCGGCCGATCGCCACCGCCTGACCGCTCGGCCCGGGTCAGGTCCTTGATGAGACACACACCGACGATGTCGTCGATGCCGTCGCCGCAGACCGGCAGGCGACTGAGGCCCCGCTCGATCGCGAGGTCGAGCACCTCGGAGACCGTCGACGCAGCGTCGGCGGTGACCATGTCGGTGCGCGGCACCATGACCTCGCGTGCGATCGTGTCGCCGAGCGCGAACACCGACTCGATCAGATCTCGCTCCTCGGCCTCGATCGCCTCGCCGGCCGCCGCCGCACCGGTGAGCGCGATCAACTCGTCTTCGGTGACGACCGGGGGGCGGGCCGGGCCGGGGAGCAGGATGTTGGCCACGCCGTTGAGCGCTCGACTCGCCCACCGGAGGGGCGCGATGAACAGCACGGCGCGCACGATCGGAGCGGCACGGCGGGCCGCGGTGTCGGGGTGTTGCAGCGCCCAGGTCCGGGGCATCGCCTCGGCCAGCACATAGAGCGCGACGACCTCCAGGGCGACCGCCGGCGCGACCCACGCCGTGCCGGTCCGGTCGAAAACGAGCACCGTGACGATGGTGGCCGCCGCGAGGTGGAAGACGATGCGCAGCAACAGCAACGGCGCGAGGCTCGCTTCACGGTCGGTCAGCAGGTCGGCGAGGGCGTCGGCGCCCGGGAGTCCGTCGGCGGCGAGCGCCTCCGCCCGGGCGTGACTGATCCGGGTGAGCGCGGTCTCCGCGGCGGCGATGAGCGAGGCGACGGCCACCAACATCACGACGATGAGGGAACCGAACACCAATCCCCCGGTCATGAACGCCTCGACCCCCGATGATGGGTGTCGAGCAACTCGAGCTCGGCCGCCTGCATCCGACCGGTCTCGTCGGGTTCGGCGTGGTCGTGACCGAGGATGTGGAGCACGCCGTGGACGATGAGGAGGGCCAGTTCATCGTCGAGCGAGCCGTCGTGACCTCGGTCGCCGACGTGGTCGGCCGCCTGCCGATCGGCGTAGACCGGACAGACGACCACATCGCCGATCAGGTTGTCGCCGAACGGATCGTCGGCGGCGCCGTCGAGGGGGAACGACAGGACGTCGGTGGGGCGGTCCTCGTCCATGTGCTCGCGGTTCAGGTCGGTCATGACCGCCTCGTCGACGAACAGCAGGTTGAGTTCGCCGTCGGTGACCCCACTGCTGACCAGGCTGTCGCCGGCGAGCCGGGCCCACCGGTCGAGATCGATCGCGATCTCGGACTGTTCGTCGACGGCAACGACGACCGGACGGTCGCGGCCCGCCGCGTCAGCCATCGACGCCCGCCTTCTCGTAGGCGTCGACGATGTCTTGCACGATGCGGTGACGCACGACGTCGCGGGCGCTCAGCCGCACGAAGCTGATGCCGTCGATACCACCGAGGATGGGTTCGAGGCCGAGCAGGCCGCTGCGGCCCGTCTGCACGTCGACCTGGGTGACGTCGCCGGTGACCACGGCCTTTGACCCGAAGCCGATACGGGTCAGGAACATCTTCATCTGTTCGGGCGTGGTGTTCTGCGCCTCGTCGAGGATGATGAACGACGAGTTGAGGGTGCGGCCTCGCATGAAGGCGAGCGGCGCGACCTCGACCACACCCCGCTCCATGAGCCGCTCGACGCCATCGGTGCCGACCATGTCGTGGAGGGCGTCGTAGAGCGGGCGGAGGTAGGGGTCGACCTTGGCCATGAGGTCGCCGGGGAGGAAGCCGAGTCGCTCGCCTGCCTCGACCGCCGGTCGGGTCAGGATGATGCGCTCGACCGCGCCGGCCTGCAGCGCGGCGCACGCCATCGCCACCGCGAGCCACGACTTGCCCGTGCCCGCCGGGCCGATGCCGAACGTGACGACATTGCCGTCGATCGCTTCGACGTACGCCTTCTGACCGCTCGACTTCGGGCGGATGATCTTGCCCTTGTCGGCCTTCAGGATCTCGTGGGTGAACACCGATGACGGCCGCTCGTCCTGACGGACCATGTCGATGGTGCGGTCGAGTGACCGGTCGTCGAGTCGCTGCCCCTTCTCGGCCAGCACCACGAGTTCTTCGAAGAGCGTCTGCACGACGGAGGCGTCCGGGCCCGAGAGGTGGACCTCGTTGCCGCGGACCGTCACCTCGGTGTCGGGGAACGCGGCCTCGACGCGCCGGAGATGCCGGTCGTGCTCGCCCAACAGGGCGCCCATCAGGTGGTTACCGGGGATACGGATGGTGATCGGAGGTTCGCTCATCGTTCAGCGTGAATGGTACCGGTACCCTCGACCTTCGTGGACGGCGATTCCCCACACGAGGCCGCGCACCTGACCGACGACGACCCTCTGGCCGGTCTGGCGCAGTGGCTGGCCGACGCCCGGGTCGACCGCGAGGTCGAGGCCCGCACCCGCCGTCGGTGGCTCGACCAGCAGGCTCGCGAGGGTTCGACCATGGCGGGCCTCCTACTCGATCTCGCCGAACGGGAGGCGCCGGTGACCGTTCGGACCCGGGCCGGCGCGGCGCTGACCGGTGTGGTCGTCGCGCTCGGCTCCGACTTCGCGGTGGTGCGCTCCGCCGATCGCGGCGACACCCTCGTGCCCTCGCCGGCGATCGCCACGGTGCGCGGCGGGCCCGGCGGTGCGGCCGAGATCGGCGACCGAGCCGTGGCGATGCTCGTATCGATCGCCGACGCCCTGGTCGAGTTGGCGGTCGAGCGGCCGCTGGTGATGGCATCGGTGCGGGGCGAGGAGGTGCGGGGTGAGCTGTCGAGCAGCGGCCGCGACGTCATCACGGTGACGCTGGCATCCAGCGCTCGCGATCGTGTGCACATCGCCGTCGACGCACTCGACCACCTGGTGCTCTTGACCCGCTAGCGCCCGCGCGCCCGTCGCTGCCGCTCGAGGAATCGGTACACGTCGAGCAGGTCGATGCCCGGGAACGGGCTGAACTCGCGTTCCGAGGGCGGTAGGGCCGACAGCACGTGACTGCGCTCCGCCGCCGAGGGCCAGGCGATGTCTCGCCACTCCTCGACCAGCTGGGGATCGGGCTCGATCTCCCGATCGCGGGCGAACTCCCGGCGCAGGGTGTCGGAGCCCCGGAACGCTGCGGCGTACTGCGAGGTCGTCCCGAGTGAGATCGCGTGGGGCGAACGGTCTGTCTCGGTCTCGATGTAGGTCGTGCAGAAGTACTCGTCGTCGTCGCACACGGTGAACTGGCTGTGGAGCAGAAAGCTGCCATGGGCGTTCCACGCCTGACGACTGCCCCATTGACGCGGTACGCGCTGGCCCTCGAGTCCGCCGTCGGACGCCGCCGGGAACACGATCCCGTCGTTCTCATACGCCTTGTTGATCACGCCCTCACTGTCGGTTCGCAGGAAGTGGCACGGGATGTCCAGATGCCGCGTCGCGAGGTTGGTGAAGCGGTGCGCCGCCATCTCGTAGGAGATGTAGAAGACCTCCTTGAGATCCTCGACGGAGATGTCCTTCTGACGTTGGGCGTCGCGCAGGAAGTCGACGGCGGGAGCCTCCGGGGCGAGGACGGCGGCGGCGAAGTAGTTCGACTCGATGCGTTGACGGAGGTATTCGCCGAAGTCGGTCGTGTCGACGTGTTGGAGCACGAAGTGGCCGAGCGTCTGCAGCACGACGGACCGCGCCTGGCGAATCCTCAGCCCGCCGCGGTCGGGGATGAAGATGATGCGGTCGCGGGTGTCGGTGATGCTGCGGGCGGTGCGGGGCATGGCGCTCACCCGCTCGATCGTGAATCCGTGGATCGCCGCGATCTCGGTGAGCACCCGTTCGCTGATGGGGCCGGTGCCGCCATACCCGGCTCGGGCGAGGGTGGCGTTGGCGACCTCCTCGATCTCGACGAAGTAGTTGTCACAGGCCCGCATCTCGCTGCGCAGCGCGATGTTCGCCGCCCGGGCGTGGTCGGCGAAGCGTCGATGGTCGGGGGCGGCCGGTTCGTCGTCGCGATCGGCGACGACGTGCCACAGGGCGAGGATGTGCTCGAGGACATCGTCGGCCAGCTTCGCCGACGGCTTCAGGTAGGGCAGGCCGAGCGAGGCGTAGCGGGGATCCTCCTGGGCCCGGGCGATCCCGATCTCGAGCTCGGCCCGGCGGTCGGGTGGCGCGGGATCGAGCAGATCGGCGGTGGTCGTGCCGAGGGCATCGGCCAGCTCGTTGAGGAGACTGAGCTTCGGCTCGACCTTGCCGTTCTCCAGCTGGCTCAGGTACGGCGCCGGTCGTCCGACCAGCGCGCTCACGTCGTTGAGTGTGGCGTCACGGCGGCGGCGGGCATCTCGGATGCGCGCCCCGAGCACCAACGGATCAAACTCATCGGCCATTGGTCGAACATTGACAGATCTTTCGATCTTTGTGAAGTCACGCGCCGAAATTTGTTTCCTACCTGTCTTGTTTTCGAGTCCAAGAACCGCCAAACTTGTGCTGAAGTCGGATACAGGGAAAGGAGTGACGAGATGGCAGCCACCCCGGCTCTCCCGAGCAGCACGGCCGCCGGGCATCCGCTCGCGTCGACCGTCCTCACTCCCGGTGCCCTCGCCTTCCTCGGCACGCTGCACGAGGCGTTCGAGCCGACCCGGCGTGACCTCCTCGCCGCGCGCGCCGACCGTCAGCGGTGCATCGACCGGGGCCACCGCCCCGAGTTCCGCGCCGACACCGCCCCCATCCGCTCCGGCGGATGGACGGTGGCCAGCGCGCCGGCCGACCTCGTGAACCGACGCACCGAGATCACCGGGCCGGTCACCCGCGAGTTCATGATCGAGGCGCTCGAGAGCGGCGCCGACGTGTTCATGGCCGACTTCGAGGACGCCACCGCACCCACGATCGCCAACCTGATCGAAGGCCAGGCCAACGTCGCTGCGGCCTACCGCGGCGAGCTCACTCCCCCGCCGTTCACCACCACGCTCATGGTCCGCACCCGGGCCTGGCATCTCGAGGAACGGCACCTCACGGTCGACGGTCAACCGATGGCGGCCGCCCTCGTCGACTTCGGCCTGTGCGTGTTCCACAACGCCGCCCCCGCGGCCGCCCGCGGGACCGGGCCCTACTTCTACCTCCCGAAGGTCGAAGGACAGGCCGACGCCATGCTGTGGAACGAGGTGTTCGACTTCGCCGAGCAACAGCTCGCTCTCGGTCCGGGCACGATCCGCGTCACCGTGCTCATCGAGACGATCCTGGCCGCGTTCGAGATGGAGGAGATCCTCTACGAACTGCGCGACCACATCACCGGCTTGCACACGGGCAACTGGGACTACCTGTTCAGCGTGGCCAAGACGTTCCGCGAGGATCCCGCCTTCGTGCTCCCCGACCGCGACCGCATCTCGGTGACCACACCCTTCATGCGGGCGTTCACCGAACTCCTCGTGGCCACCTGCCATCGCCGCGGCGCCCATGCGATCGGCGGCATGTCCGGCGTCATTCCCGACGGCGACGATCACGAACGGATCGCCGGGGCACTCCGCAAGGTCCGGGTCGACAAGCGGCGCGAAGCCGGCGACGGCTTCGACGGCACCCGCATCGCCCACCCGGGCCTCGTGCCGGTCGCCCGAGCCGAGTTCGACAAGGTGCTCGGCGACCGCCCCAACCAGATCGCCCGCCAACGCGACGACGTCTACGTCACCGCCGACGATCTCCTCACGCTGCCGGGATCCGACGGTGCGATCACCCTCAACGGGGTGCGCACCAACATCCGCATCGTGATCCGCTACCTCGGCGAGTGGTTGTGCGGCGTCGCCGATGTCGCCATCGACGATCATCTCGAGGACACGGCCATGGCCGAGGTGTGCCGAGCCCAGCTGTGGCAGTGGCGGCACCATGCGGTCGAGGTGGCCGATGGACGCGTGCTCGACGCCGAACTCCTCGATTCGCTCATCGACGAGGAGTTCGCTGCGCTCCCCGCCATCCTCGGTGCCGACAAGTGGGCGGCCGGTCGCTACGCCGACGCGAGAGAACTCCTCCGCACACTGACCCTCAGCGACGACTACCCCGAATTTCTCACCATTCCGGCGTACGAGTTCCTCTGAACTCGACGCCAGGACGAAACCCATCTCATCCCGAGATCACGAATAACCAGGAGAAAGCAATGAACCGGAGCTTCGACGAACAGGTTGCAGCGCTCAAGAAGGACTGGGCCGAGAACCCGCGTTGGAAGGGCGTGACCCGTGACTACACCGCAGAGGACGTCGTCCGCCTGCGTGGGTCGGTGACGCCCGAGCACACCCTCGCCCGCCAGGGCGCGGAGAAGCTGTGGGATCAGGTCAACAACATGGACTACGTCCATGCTCTCGGCACGATGACCGGCGGCCAGGCCATCCAGTACGCCAAGGCCGGCCTCCCCGCCATCTACCTGTCCGGTTGGCAGGTCGCCGGCGACGCCAACCTCGCCGGTCAGGTCTACCCCGACCAGTCGCTCTACCCCGCGAACTCGGTGCCGTCGGTCGTGTCCCGCATCAACAACGCCCTGCGCCGCGCCGACCAGATCGAGTGGAGCGAGACCGACGGCAAGCCCGAGGTCGACTACATGCTCCCGATCGTCGCCGACGCCGAAGCCGGCTTCGGTGGCCCCCTCAACGCCTACGAGCTCATGAAGTCGATGATCGAGTCCGGCGCGGCCGGCGTCCACTGGGAGGATCAGCTCAGCTCGGCCAAGAAGTGCGGTCACATGGGTGGCAAGGTCCTCATCCCGACCCAGCAGCACGTGACCACGCTCAACGCCGCCCGCCTGGCGGCCGACGTCGCCGACGTGCCCACGATCGTGCTGGCCCGCACCGACGCCCTCGCCGCGAACCTCATCACCACCGATGTCGACGAGCGTGACCAGGAGTTCCTGACCGGCGAGCGTTCGGCCGAGGGCTTCTACTACACCGAGCCCGGCATGGCGACGCCCATCAAGCGGGCCCTGGCGTACGCGCCCTATGCCGACCTCATCTGGTGCGAGACCGGCACCCCCGACCTCGAGCAGGCCCGTGAGTTCGCCGAGGCGGTCAAGGCCGAATACCCCGACCAGATGCTGAGCTACAACTGCTCGCCGTCGTTCAACTGGAAGGCGCACCTCGACGACAGCACCATCGCCAAGTTCCAGAAGGAGCTCGGCGCGATGGGCTACGCGTTCCAGTTCATCACCCTCGCCGGCTGGCACGCCCTCAACTACGCGGCGTTCGAGATCGGCAAGGGCTACACCGAGTCGGACATGACCGCCTACGTCGACCTTCAGGAGCGCGAGTTCGCTCGCGAGGCCGAGGGCTACACCGCGGTCAAGCACCAGCGCGAGGTCGGCGCCGGCTACTTCGATCAGATCGCGACGGTCGTGTCGGGTGGCAACGCCTCGACGCTGGCCCTCGAGGGTTCGACCGAAGAGGAGCAGTTCCACTAGGAACCGGCTCCACCGAGACGCGACGCGAGGCGGGTCGGCCACCCCTGGGGTGGCGGGCTCGCCTCGATCGCGTTCTGTGCCGGTGTCTCAGCCCGGAGGCGGCGGAGGCGGCGCGGGAAGCGACGATGCCGGTTCCTCGGGTCCACCCTGTAGTGCCGGGTTGTGACGGAACAGACCGTTCATGTCGAACGATCCGTCCTCGGTGAGCAACGCCTCGTTGCGGGCGCGCTCTGCGGCGCCCGCCTCTGCGGCAAGGATCGCCTTGGCCTGCGCCAGCTCGTCGGCGCTCAACGTGAGTTGGCCCGTGGCCGGTTCGCCGTAGCGGTTCGGCATCTCGAAGCTGGGTGCCAGCAACAGATAGAGCATCGCCGCGATGTTCGCCACCGGGACGAAGAGCAACACCACGAACCAGCCGGAGTGGTTGCGATCGTGAGCGCGGCGGGTCGCTGCCGCGCAGCTCAGCCACAGGAGTGGCAGGTAGCCGAGGAATCGATTGCCGATCGCATCGGCGATGCCCTCGACGTCGTCGGGAGTGGTCACCGCCACCAGGAAGTACATCGCGGCGGTGATGCCCAGGTTCCAGTAGAGGAAGTGGAGACGACCGAGCCGGCCGGCGCCGAAGACGATCCTGTTCATACTCTGTCCATCGGCGCCCGCCGTAGGGCCTTGAGTGTGTACCCGGCCCGCCGACAGGAGAGGAATGCGCCAACCCTCGCTCCTCCGCGTCATCGCCGCGTCGTTGCTGGTGGGTGTGCTGGTGATCACCGGCAGCCTGGTCGCTCACGACGGTGACATCACCGGGCTGATCAAGTTCGGTTCCGCGACCGACGCGATGGCCATCACCGACCATGTGGAGGCCGAGATGGGCCGGTCGATCGCCACGGTCGAGGCCGAGGGGCACGACGGCAAGTACTTCTTCCTGCAGGCGCTCGACCCGCTATTCCTCGACCCCGACCGCCATGCGGCCCTGCTCGACCGTCCCGTCTACCGGGGTCAGCGGATGCTCTTCCCGCTGATCTCCGGAGCCGGCGGCCTCGTCCCGGCGACCGCGCTGCCGTGGACGATGGCGCTCACCAACCTCGCCGCGATCGCCCTCGGCACCGCCGCCACGGCGCAGCTCGCCCGCCGCCGCGGCGCGAGTGGCTGGTGGGGCATGGCGTTCGCACTCAACGTCGGCGTGATCTTCGAGTTCGACATCACCGGCGCGGGCATCCTCGCCTTCGCCGCCGCCCTCTGGGGCACCGTGGCGCTGGAGGCGCGCGACGACCGCCGCGCCGCCGCCTGGTTCACGGTCGCGGTACTGGCCCGCGAGGTGATGTTCCTCTATCTCGCCGGCGCTCTCCTCCTGCGCCTCGTGCGCACCCGCCGGATCCCCTGGCTGATCGGGATTCCGCCCACGGTCGCCGCGCTGAGCTGGGCCGTGTATCTCCGACTGCGCCTGACGGAGGGGTCCGGCGTCGATGAGGTGCAGGAGTTCGGACTGCCGTTCGGGGGAATGGCGGGTGCGTTCGAGAACTGGGTGGAGAACCCGGTCGATCTCGCCGTGATCGCGGCCCTCGTCGCGATCATCCCCCTCCTCGTCGTGCGGGCCCTGCGCGAACCGACCTATCTGAGCTGGGGCTCGCTCGGCTTCGTCGTGCTCGCCATCTTCTTCAGTCGCCAGGTCTGGTGGCGCTTCTTCGACATCTCCCGGGCCATCGCCCCGGTGATCACCGCGTACCTGCTCGCGACCTCCGCCACCGGTCGGGCCGTGTCGCCCTCACCGCTCAGCGAATCGACCGATAGGTCGGACGACGCTGTCGCGACGGTGTGAAGACGATCTGGAACAGTTGGGCCGACCGCGACCGGAAGGCTGCCGCGGAGCCCTGCAGGTAGTAGTTCCACGTCCGACGGAACCGTTCGTCGTAGTGCGGGATCTCGTCCCAGCGCGGAGCGAGGTTCGCGTGCCATTGCATCAGGGTCCGGTCGTAGTCGGGCCCGAAGTTGTGGACGTCCTCGATGGACCAGTGACCTTCGGCCGCTCGGCTGATCTGGCCGAGCGACGGAAGGACGCCGCCGGGGAAGATGTGGCGGTCGAACCACGGGTCACCGCTCGTCAGCCAGTCGTTGGACCCGATCGTGTGGTGCAGCATCATCCCGTCGGGGTCGAGCACGGTACGGCACACGTCGAAGAAGGTCCGGAGGTTCTTCGGCCCGACGTGCTCCATCATCCCGATCGACGTGATGCGATCGAACCGACCCAGACCGGCGGCCTCGACATCGCGATAGTCGATCTGCTCGATCCGCACCGGCAGCGAGGCGGTGCGGGTGCGCGCGACGATCACCTGTTCAGCGGCCGGTGAGATCCCCGTCACGTGGACGTCGTAGCGCTCGGCCGCGAACTGGGCGAACCCACCCCACCCGCACCCGATGTCGAGCACCCGCATTCCCTGTTGGAGGCCGAGCTTGCGACAGATCAGGTCGAGCTTCGCCTCCTGGGCGGAATCGAGGTCGTCGGTCTCGCTCCAGTAGGCGCACGTGTAGATCATCCGCTTGTCGAGCATGCGCTCGTAGAGGTCGTTGCCGATGTCGTAGTGCGCACGCGCGTTGCGGCGGGCCCGACTCCGGGTCTGCTGGTTGCGGATCCGGGCCAGCGCCGCCCGCCCCATCAACGCGGCGCTGGGGCGCACCATCGACCGCAGGTCGGCGGTCTGGGCCACGGTGAGGAACTCGTCGAGCTGGTTCGCGTCCCACCATCCGTCCTGGTAGCTCTCACCCAGACCGAGTTCGCGGTCGCTGAGCACCCGGTCCCAGAACCGGTCGTCGTGGATCGTGATGTCGTGGGGCGCGTCGCCCCCCAGGGTCACTCCTGCGGCGTCAAGTATGCGCCGCCCGATCGCAGGCACGGTCATGCAAAAGTATCGCGCTCGTCGTCGGTGTGTGCACGCGCGACGTGCCAAGCTGACGTCCACGCCCATGAAGACACAGATCCACGATTCGCTTCCACATACCCTCCCACCTGGGGATTCGCATCCCTACCGGTCTGGTGCGTGGCGGCCGCAGCATGTCGAATACGACGCCTGGGACCTCGAGGTGGAGGGACGGATCCCCGACGATCTCCACGGCGTGTACCTCCGCAACACCGAGAACCCGCTCCACCCCCCGATCGAGCGGTACCACCCGTTCGACGGCGACGGCATGCTCCACTCCCTCGCCTTCGAGGCCGGTACCGCCCGCTACGCGAACCGCTTCGTGCGCACTGCCGGCCTGCTCGAGGAGCTCGAGGCGGGCAAATCGCTCTGGGCGGGGCTGGCCGAGCTCCCGGCCATCGCCACGGCCGACCACCGGATCGGGGCACGCCCCCGGATGAAGGACGCGGCCAGCACCGACGTGGTCGTCCACGGCGGCGACGCGCTCGCCAGCTTCTACATGTGCGGCGACCTGTACCGACTCGATCCGGTCACGCTCGAGCCGCGAGGCACGTCCGACTGGCAGGGCCGGTTTCCGAGCGAGGGTGTGTCGGCCCACACCAAGGTCGATGAGCACACCGGCGAACTACTCTTCTTCAACTACGGCACCGACGCCCCCTACATGCACTACGGCGAGGTGTCGGCCGACGGCGCGCTCACCAACTACGTCGACGTCGAGCTGCCCGGGTCGCGACTCCCCCACGACATGGCGTTCACCGAGCACTACGCGATCGTCAACGACTGCCCGCTCTTCTGGAGCCCCGAGGCGGTGGCCGCCGGCGTCTACGCCCCGCGTTTCCACCGCGACCTCCCCACCCGCTTCGGCATCATTCCCCGCGGTGGTGCGAGCGAGCAGATCCGGTGGTTCGAGGCCGAACCGACCTTCGTGCTGCACTGGATCAACGCCTACGAGGACGGCGACGAGATCGTGCTCGACGGCTTCTTCCAGCAGAACCCGTCGCCTCGCCCCGATCCGGAGGCCACGGCCGAGGCAAACCTCTATCGTTACCTCGATCTCCACGCGCTGCAGTCGATCCCCTATCGCTGGCGCTTCGACCTGACGACGGGCGCCACCCGGGAAGGGCCCCTCGGCGACGAGATCCTCGAGTTCGGCATGATCAACGGCCGCCACGGCGGTCGGCCCTACCGCTACAGCTACGACGCCCTGCCGGCGAAGGGTTGGTTCGGTTTCGAGGGAATCGTGAAACACGATGTGGAGACCGGGGAGATGGTCACCCGACGGCTTCCCGAGGGCGTGTTCGCCAGCGAGACCGTGATGGCGCCGCGAGAGGGTTCCACCGCCGAGGACGACGGGTACCTGCTCACCTTCACGATCGACCTGGTCAACGACCGATCGCAGTGCCTCGTGCTCGATGCGGCCGACCCGGCCGGCGAGGCCGTCGCCGCGATCACCCTGCCGGAGCGGATCTCCAGCGGCACGCACGCCTGCTGGGCGCCGTCGACGGCCCTTCGATGAGCACATTCGACCTGGTCAGGGAGTATGCCGACCTCGGCGTGCATCGCAGCGGTACCGACACGCAGGCCGCCACGGCGGCATGGCTCGCCGACGAGCTCCGCGCCCGCGGCGGCGCCGTCTCGCTCGAGCCCGTCGCGTTCGAACGCTATGTCGCCGACTGGTCGGTCACCGTCGACGGCGACGAGGTCGAGGCCCTTCCGCTGTTCTACGAGGCCACCGGCCGCGCCTCGTCGACCGATCCTGTCCGCTGGCCCGCCTTCTCGCCCGGCGGCGCCGGCCCCCTGGGGGTCACCGGTGCGCTCGAGGATGCCGATGCCCATCCCGGCGATCTCGTCGTGGCCGCCACTCGGAACCTGCTCGGCCTGCTGGGCGTGCCGAACCGCTCACCCGGGCACGGGTCGGGGGTCCACGTGCTCCAGGTCGCCGGCCACCATGGCGCGGCGCTGGCCGACGGAGCCCCCGTCACCGCGAGCATCGACGCGAGAATCGAGCCGGCGTCGTGCCCGAACGTGGTCGCACGATTCGGCGATGTCGAACGGGCCGACCGCCTGACGGTGCTCACGACCCCGATCTCCGGCTGGTTCCGCTGTGCCGGCGAACGGGGCACCGGGATCGCCGCCGCCCTCGAGATGGCGTCGCAGCTCGCCGAGGCCGGTCCGCTGCTCTTCCTCGGGGCCACCGGTCACGAACTCGGGGCGTTCGGCGCCGCCGTCCTCCACCGCACGTGGGGCGATCGGGCCCACACGCTGCTCCACGTCGGCGCCAACGTCGGTTGCGACTGGGAAGCCGGCGAGCAGCTCGACGAGCCCGACCATGCCCACATGGCCGCCCGTCTTGCGGCCGACCCCGCGTCGACGGCCGGTGTGGCCCGAGCGTTCGCCACGATCGGTGCCACGGTCGACACACCGGAACGCGACCGGGCGCAGTGGTTCGGCGAGGCGGCCGACTGGCTCGACGCGCCCCAGCTGCTGTCGTATCTCGGCCAGAACCCCTGGTTCCACGCCCCCGACGATCTGCCCGACGTCTCGTGCACCGCGGCGCGCACCGATGCCGTGGCCGGTGCCTTCACCGAAGCGGCCCTGCACCTGATCTCCCGCTAGCGTTTTCGCCATGGCCGTGACCGAGCAGACCACCGACGCCCTCCTCGACGAGCTCCGCAGCTGGCTCGAGGACAACTGGGACCCGGACATCGCCCTGGGCGACTGGTGGGAGCGCCTCGGCCTGTCGGGCTGGTGCTCCCCCACCCTGCCGACCAACGCCTACGGCAAGGGCTTGTCCCGCAGCGACGCGAACAAGGTCGGCAAGACGATCGCCGAATTCGGCGCCGTCGGCGCGCCGGGCGGACTCGGGCTCCTCCTCGCGGCGCCCACCATCGCGACGCACGGCACGCAGGAACAGATCGACCTCTACGTCCGCGAGATCGTCACCGGGCAGAAGGCCTGGTGCCAGCTCTTCTCCGAGCCCGGAGCCGGGTCTGACCTCGCCGGCCTGAGCAGCAGAGCCGAGCTCGACGGGGAGGAATGGATCGTCAACGGGCAGAAGGTGTGGACCTCGCTCGGCCAGACCGCCGACATGGGCATGCTGATCGCCCGGACGAACCCCGAGGTCCCCAAGCACCAGGGCATCACCTGGATGGCGTGCGACATGCACCAGGAGGGTGTGGAGATCCGCCCGCTCGTCGAGATGACCGGCCATGCCATGTTCAACGAGGTGTTCCTCACCGACGCCCGCGTGCCCTCGAGTGCCGTCATCGGCGACGTCAACAACGGCTGGGCCGCGACCAACACGACGCTGGCCTACGAGCGGGCCGGCCTCGGCTCGGGCGGCGGCGGTGGCGGCAGCGGACTCACCCCCGGCACGGTCGCCCAGATGCTCGACAAGCGCGTCGGCGACTACGCCCCCGACCCGGCCAAGGCCAAGACCGCCGGCCGGGGGCCGCGTCAGCGGGCCGGCTCGTCGATGATGGAGGACCTCGCCAAGTCCGTGGGCAAGAACACCGACCCGGTGATCCGCCAGGACCTCGTGCGCCTCCACATCATGACCCGGCTCGGGCAGATGAACACCGATCGCGTCAAGGCCGCCAAGATGTCGGGCAAGGACATCCCGGGCATGGGCAACATCGCGAAGCTGGCGATGAGCGACATGATGCGACTCACCCGCGATCTGGGCCTGCGGCTCGTCGGCCCGGCCGGCACCCTCCACGGCTACACCGCCGAACAGACGGCCGCCAACAACGAGGCGACCGGCAACCCGTTGCTGCCCCTCGTGACCGGTCAGGCGCTCTACGCCCAGGCCCCGCCGATCTACGGCGGCACCGATCAGATCCAGAAGAACATCATCGGCGAGCGGGTGCTCGGTCTCCCCAAGGAGCCCGGCGACTTCAAGACGACCCCCTTCAGCGAACTCCCGAAGAACGCCTGACCCCTCAGACCTCCGACGTCACCCCGCGGTAGGTGACCGTGCGGGTCGGTGCCTTGGAACCCAGCTCCGGCAGGTCGTCCTGATAGCCGAGGACGATCAGACGGTCGCCGATCGACAGGCGCAGGTCCGATTCGGGGTGCATCACGGTGCTGCCGTCGGCGCCGCGCACGGCCACGATCAGATAGCCGTAGGCGCCACGGACCTCGATGTCACCGATGACCCGATTGGCGAGCGGCGACGACGGCTGCAGTTCGATCTCGTCGAACTCGAGCCCGAGCTGCAGCAGGTCGGCATCGCCCGTCGAACTGATCGAGTCCAGCATCGCCTCGGCCGTCGGGCGCACGATCAACTGTGAGATGCGGGTCGCGCCGATGTCGGTCGGCAGGACCACCTCGTCGGCGCCGCAGGTGCGGAGCTTGCTCTCGGTGTGCCGGTTCTCGCCCCGGGCGATGATCGTGAGATCGGGGTTCATCGATCGGGCCGTCAGGGTCACGAAGACGTTGGATGCATCCTCCGACAGGACGGTGGCCAGCATCGACGCCCGCTCGATACCCGCCTGCAGCAGCACGTCTTCGTCGGACGCATCGCCGGCGATCGCTCGTCCGTAGCGGCCCTGCGCCCGCTCGACCGCCTGGTCATCGGCATCGATCGCCACGAACTCGTGGCCTGCGGCATTGAGCTCGGCGGCGAGTGAGGAACCCACCCGGCCCAGGCCACAGATGATGGTGTGCCCCTGCATCTCGTCGATCTCCTTGCGCATCTTCCTCGCTCCGAACGCTCGATTGAGTTGGCCGTCGATGACCATCTGGATGAACCCGCCGACCGTGTAGATGACCGCGCCATAGCCGGCGACGATCACGAAGCCCGTGAGGCCCCGGAGCGCCCAGCTGTCGACCGGTCGCACCTCTCCGTAGCCGACCCCGAAGATCGTGATGACCACCATGAAGACGGCGTCGGGGAGCGACCAGCCGGCAATGAGATAGCCGACGACGCCGAGGCCGCACACGGTGACGAGCACCGAGACCCCGGCGACCATCTTCTTCGTGGCGCCGTCGCTCGCGGCACCCCCGACGGGCACGCGGTCGGATGTGGTGCTCATCGAGACAGGGTCGCCTTCCGGGGCCGGACACCAACCATGATCGGGGAGGATTGTTGCGGCGGCGTTGCCGGTCTCTTGCCAGTCACTGGCACCCGATCCGCCGAGTGATTCGGCTGTGTTACGGCTCGGCGAACAGGCCCGAGCCACGGCGATTTCGCCCGACGGCCGTGGTTAGGTTCCGCCGACAGCGGCGCAATCGACGCCGACGGGCGCGTCCCCACGAGCGAAAGACGAGTTACATGAGCGGCAACGAGATCAGGCTCCAGGCCATCAACGAAGTGACCAACCGCGGAGTCGTGCCCACGCCCGCCGCCGGCGGTCCCCTGAGCGAGATCTGGGCGAGCGACGTCTTCAATCTCGCCACGATGGAGGAGTCGCTGTCGAAGAACGCCTTCAAGGCGATGAAGGCGGCCATGCAGACCGGCGCGCCGCTCGACCCGGCCACGGCCGACGTCGTCGCTGCGGCGATGAAGGACTGGGCGCTCTCGAAGGGGGTGAAGTTCTTCTCGCACATCTTCTACCCGCTGACCAACATCACCGCGGAGAAGCACGACGGCTTCATCGTCACGAACTCGGACGGCAACGCGATCACCGAGTTCACCGGCAGCCTCCTCATCAAGGGCGAGCCCGACGGGTCGTCGTTCCCCAACGGCAGTCTCCGGGCCACCAACGCGGCCCGCGGCTACACGGCGTGGGATCCGACGAGCCCGGCCTATGTGATGCAGACGGCCAACGGCGCGACCCTCATGATCCCCTCGGTGTTCATGTCGTGGACGGGTGAGTCGCTCGACAAGAAGATCCCGCTCCTACGCAGCAATGCCGCGATGAGCAAGGCAGCCGAACGCGTGCTCGCGCTCATGGGCGAGACCGAGATCGAGACCCTCAACTCGAGCTGCGGTGCGGAGCAGGAGTACTTCCTTGTCGACGCCCACTTCGCCCACGCCCGGCCCGACCTGCTCCTGGCCGGTCGAACCCTGTTCGGCGCACCGTCCCCCAAGGGACAGGAGTTCGACGATCACTACTTCGGGGCCATCCCCGAGCGGGTCCAGGTCTTCATGCAGGACTTCGAGGACAAGCTCTTCCGCCTCGGCATTCCCGCCAAGACCCACCACAACGAGGTCGCGCCCGGCCAGTTCGAGATCGCGCCCTACTTCGAGGCAGCCAACGTCGCCGCCGACCACCAGCAGCTGATGATGACGATCATGCAGTCGACGGCCAAGGCGCACGGATTCATGTGCCTCCTCCACGAGAAGCCCTTCGCCGGCATCAACGGCTCGGGCAAACACGTGAACTGGTCGGTCGGGAACTCGACCCAGGGAAATCTGCTCGACCCGGGCACCACGCCGGCGGAGAACCTCCACTTCCTGCTGTTCTGCGGGGCCGTGATCCGTGGCGTGCACCTGTTCGGTCCCCTGCTCCGCGCCGTCATCGCGTCGGCCAGCAACGACCACCGTCTGGGAGCCAACGAGGCGCCGCCGGCGATCCTCTCGGTGTACCTGGGCGAGCAGCTCGAGGCCGTCTTCAACGACATCAAGACGAGCACGGCGTCGGAGCTGACCGAGGGCGGCACGATGGATCTCGGCCTCGCCGAGATCCTCCCGTTCACCCGCGACCCGGGTGACCGCAACCGGACGTCGCCATTCGCGTTCACCGGCAACCGCTTCGAGTTCCGCGCCGTCGGCTCGTCACACTCGGTCGCCGGGCCGCTGGTCGCGATGAACACGATGCTGGCCGATTCGCTCGACTGGATCGCCGACAAGCTCGAGGCGTCCCTCGCGACCGGTGCCTCTCTACCGGAGGCCGTGGCTGCGGTGCTCAAGGAGCTGATGGATCTCCACAGCGACGTGATCTTCGGCGGCGACGGCTACTCCGAGGAGTGGCACCGTGCGGCGGTCGAGGAACGGGGCCTCCGCAACCTCCCTACCACGGCCGATGCGCTGCCGGTGCTCATGGAGGACGACGTCGTCGCCCTCTTCGAGCGCACCGGTGTGCTCTCCCCGGTCGAACTGGAGAGCCGCTACGAGGTCTACGCCGAGCAGTACGTCCTCTCGATCGGAGTCGAGGCCAAGACGGCCGTGGAGTTGGCCAAGACCTGGATCTACCCGGCGACGATGGCGTACCTGTCCAACGTGACCCAGACCATGTCGCGGGCCTCCAAGTTGGGCGTCGACCTCGACACCTCGATCGTGAAGTCGCTCGGCGGCGAGGCCGACGCCATGCTCTCCGCCGCCAACGAGCTCGCGGAGGCGATCAGCTTCCACGACTTCGACAGCACCGAGGGGCACATGCGCTACTGCGCCGACACGATCCGTGGGTTGATGGACACCGTGCGGGCGCACGCCGACCGACTCGAGCAGGAGGTGTCCGACGAGTTCTGGCCGCTGCCGAAGTACCGGGAAATGCTGTTCATCAAGTAGGTCGGCTCGGGCAACGTCGCCCGAGTTGGTGTCTGTGGAGGGGTCGGCTGTTGGAACCGACCCCTCCACAGGCGCAGCTCGTCGCCCGCGCATCAGCCGGACAGGATCCGCAGAGAGCGTCCAGCGGGCGCGCGTGGCCGCGCGTGACAGCCCGTCCCGATCGAGTTCGGCGCCACATTGGTGGAATCCGGCGCCGTCGGAAGCTACTGTAATCGCTTACATCAGTGTGCTGCACTGGGGGGACGCGTGGCTGAAGTCAAGCTCGAGGGAATCGAGAAGAGCTATCCGAACGGCTTCAAGGCCGTGACCGACCTCAACCTCGACATCGTGGACGGCGAGTTCCTCGTCATGGTCGGCCCCTCGGGCTGCGGCAAGTCCACCACCCTGCGGATGATCGCGGGCCTCGAGGAGATCAGCGGCGGCAAGCTCTACATCGGCGACGAGGTGGTCAACGACCTCGACCCCCGCGACCGCGACATCGCCATGGTCTTCCAGAACTACGCGCTCTATCCCCACATGTCGGTGGGCGACAACATCGGCTTCTCCCTCAAGCTGGCCCGCCGGCCCAAGCACGAGATCGAAGAACGGGTCAACGAGGCGGCGCGGGTCCTCGAGCTCGGCGAGCTCCTCGACCGCAAGCCCGGCGAGCTGTCCGGCGGCCAGCGCCAGCGGGTCGCCATGGGTCGCGCCATCGTGCGCCGTCCGAAGGTCTTCCTGCTCGACGAGCCGCTCTCCAACCTCGATGCGAAACTGCGTGTCCAGATGCGGGCGGAGATCACCGACCTGCAGGCCGAAGTCGGGGTGACCACCTTCTACGTGACCCACGATCAGGTCGAGGCAATGACCATGGCCGACCGCGTGGCCGTCATCAACCGCGGCATCCTGCAGCAGGTGGCTCCGCCGCAGACCCTCTACGACGACCCGGACAATCTCTTCGTCGCTGCCTTCATCGGCTCGCCGTCGATGAACCTCATGGAGGGCGTGCTGTCCCGCAATGGCGACGACTTCCTCCTGACGATCGGTTCGCAGACCCTCGAGGTGCCGCGGTCGGTGCTCGAGAGCCGCCCGGCCCTCGAAGCCCACCTCGATCGCACGATCGTGATCGGCATCCGTCCGAAGGAACTCGAGGACGCCGCGATCGTCCCCGAACACCCTGCCGCCCGTCGGCTCCACTCCACGATCGAGAACGTCGAGGCGCTCGGCTTCGAGCGCATCGTCCACTTCGAGATCGATGCCGTCCCGGTGATCTCCGAGGACGCCCTCGACCTGCCCGAGGACGCCGCGTCGACGACCCTCGGCGGGTTCGACAACGTCAAGAGCGACCACCCCTCCCGTATCGCCGCCCGGTTCGACGCCCACAGTACGGCCGCCAAGGGCGACACGATCGAGATCGCAGTGCGGGCCGACCGCCTGCACTACTTCGATCAGGACTCCGGGCTCGCTATTCGCTCCTGAGCGAGCGCCCGCCGAGCCCGGCCCGCGAGCCCCGAGCTAACCCTTCACCGAGCCGGCCAGCAGGCCGCGCACGAAGTGCTTCTGTAGGGCGAAGAACACGACCAGTGGCAAGACCATGATCACGAACGCCGCCGGGAAGAGCAGCTGGAAGTCATCGCCGAACTGACCGACCATGTTGACCAGCGTCACCGTGAGCGGTTCGCCATCCCGGAGGAAGATCGACGCAACAAGGAAGTCGTTCCAGGTCCACAGGAACTGGAACACCGCGAACGCGGCCAGGGCAGGGCGAGAGAGCGGAAGGGCCAGGCGCCAGAAGATGGTGAAGTGGTTCGCGCCGTCGATTCGAGCCGCCTCGAAGATGTCTTTCGGCAGCTGGCTCATGTAGTTGTGCAGCAAAAAGACAGCGAGCGGCAAGCCGAAGGCGATGTGGGTGAGCCAGACCGCCGCCGGTGTGTTGGCCAGCCCCAGGTTGGGGAACAACACATAGGTTTGTGAGCCGAAGGTCAGGTGGGCGCCGTTGTTGAACAACTGGAGCAGCGGGATGAAGGTCATCTGGTTCGGGAGCGCCAACATCGACACCGTGGCCACGAACAGCCAGTTCCGACCCTTGAAGTCGATCCAGGCGAACCCGTAGGCGGCAAAGGCGGCGATGGCGATCGGGATGACGGTCGCCGGGATCACGATGGCGAGCGAGTTGAGGGTGGCGTCGGGGAAGATCCGATCGACACCCGCCCGCTCTTCGAACAACTCGGTGTAGTTCGCGAAGGTGAAGTCGCCCCAGTTGGTGGGGCTGAGCGCCGTCCACCAACCGCTGCTGTTGATGGCCTGGACCTCGCGAAACGACGAGACGAACAGGCCGAAGGTGGGGACGGTCCACATGATGACGATGCCCCACAAGAGCCACGCGGGAACGCTGCTGAGCGAGCGTTTCATCCGCGCTCCGACGGGCTGGCTCATCTTCGCGATGGCCTCTTCTTCGGGTGTGGGAGCAGCCATCAGTGCAGATCCCTCTGGGTTCGGCGGATGTTGTAGACCATGACCGGCAACGTGAGGACGAAGATCAGGACCGCGAACGCGCTCGAGAGCGCGAAATTGCCGTCTCTGAGCTGATTGAACATCGCGTTGGCCAACACATCGGTGCGATTGGCGCCGTTGGTGGTCGCCTTCACGAGGTCGAAGACCTTCATGACGATGATGATGAGTGTGGTCAGCACGACGAGGATCGTGGCGGTGATCTGGGGAACGATGATCCGCCAGAAGACCTGTACCTCCTTGGCACCGTCGACCCGGGCCGCTTCGAGCAGATCGTCGGGGACCGACTTGATCGCAGCGGACAACACCACCATGGCGAACCCGGTCTGGATCCAGATCATGATGACCATGATCGACACGTTGTTCCACGGGATGGCTGAGGAGTTGATGAAGAAGCCTCGGGCTTCGAATCCGAGGCCCTGGATGATCGCGTTGAGCACGCCGATCTGGGTGTCGCCCGGTTGCACGTTGTAGACGTAGTCCCAGATCACGGCCGCGCCGACCATCGAGATCGCCATCGGCATGAAGATCATGGTCTTCGCGTACTTCTCGCTCTTCACCCGATCAGCGAGCATGGCGAGCAGGAGGCCGAGCACCGTCGAGAGTCCGGCCACCGTGACCACCCACCACAGGTTGTTCCAGATCAGGGCCTGCATCGTCGACAGCGCCGCGAACAGGAGCAGGATCACGCCGAAAACGATGGTCAGCGAGGAGACGGGACTGCTCCAGTCGAGCTCGGTCGACTCCTCGGAGACGGCGTCGGGCCGGGCCTTGAGGTACAGCCAGCCGAGCAACATCACCGCAGCGACGATGACCACCACGGTGAGCGACGCCCGGCTCGAGACCAGCACGGTCAGGCCGTCGTAGATCGTGGAACGGTTCGGATCGCGCACGACCGCCTCGACGAAGCCGATGACGGCCAGCGCGCCGGCGAGGATCACACCGCCACCGAGCAACCGGATGACCACGGTCGCGTTGCGGGCCTGCGAGGTGCCGTGGAAGCGCTGGGTGCTCGCCCAGGCGGCGACAACGGCGAACACGATCGCGAACAGACCCACGATGAACAGACGGCTGGTGAAGATGTCACCGAAGCCTTCGGTCGTCCAGAGGTCGTCGTCGGAGAAAATGCGGTCGTACTGGGAGATCGTGAAGTCGCCGTCGCCCCGCTTGCCGTCGCGGAACGAAACGAGAATGGTCCGCAACGACGGCACGACGAGGCCGAAGGTCACGAACAGCACTGCCGGCCCCACGAAGCCGATCGGGCGAAGTCGTGATTCCCAGCGGGTTCGGGATTCGAGGCCCGGAGTCGCCACCGCGCCGAGCGCGTAGCCGAGCAGGCCGAGCACGATCGGTCCGACGAGGAGCGTGGTGAGCGCGCCCTCGGGGGCATCCCAGATCCAGAGATCGATCGATGGGGTCCGGAGGATGTCGTTGTGCTGCGCGATGGCGCCGACCAGGATGCCGAGGGCCGCAGCGAAGCCCGCGGTCAAGATCGGCCAACGGGGTCGGGCCTGATCGACGAGTCGGTTGAAGCCGACGAAGAGTCCAGCGGCGGCGCCCAGGCCCACGGCCACACTGACGATCGTGCCGATCAACTGACTCACCCTGGACCCCCCCTGTCCTGTGATTTCTTGCAAGCTAGCTCTTCTGAACGAACCGAGCCGTGGGCGGGATCGCCCGCCCACGGCTCACTCGTTCAGGAATGGACTACCCGAGGGCGTTCCACTCTTCTTCGATGTTGTCGAGCATCTCCTCGAGGGTGATGGCGCCCGACACGTAGTCGGTGGGCTCACGCCAGAAGGCGCCCGCCCCGATCTCGCCCGGCATGAGGTCCGAACCGTCGAAGCGGAACGGGCTCGCGCTCACGAGGATCTCGGCGAAGAGCTTCTCGAGCTCGTTCTCGTAGAGGCTCGTGTCGTGGTCGGTGTTCGGCGAGAGGTAGCCACCGAAGCCGGAGGCCACACGGCCGTTGGCGTGCTCGGCGGTACCGAGGTACTCGACCACGGCGTGGCTGTAGTCGGTGTCGGTGAAGGCGACGGCGTGGGTGCCGGCGCCCAGCACCACGGTGCCGAACTCATCGCTGATGGTGGGCAGGTAGAACGCGTTGACCGTGCCGTCGGAACCGACGACGCCGCCGTTCTCGGCGATCGGCGCAGCGTAGAAGCTGGCCTGCTTGACCATGGCGCAATCGCCGTTCACCAGCGGGATCGACGCGTCACGGAACTGCGTGGTCGCGATCTGATCGGTACCGCCGAAGACGGCGCCTTCCTGGAACCAGAGGTCGTTGACGAACTGGGCGACCTCGGCCACGTCAGGATCGTTGAACGGGATCTCGTGGTTGACCCACTGGTCGTAGACGTCGGCACCCTTGAGGCGCAGCATGAAGTCCTCGAACCAGTCGGTGTAGTGCCAACCGGTGGCGTCGCCCGACTCCATGGCGATGCACCACGGGGTGATGCCGTCGGCCAGCATGGTGTCGATGAGGGCAGTCATGGCGTCCCAGGTCTCCGGGATCTCATAGCTGTTGTCGGCGAAGATGCCGGTGTTGTACCAGACGAGGCTCTTGACGTCGCCCTTGTTGGGCACGCCACAACGGGTGCCGTCGCTGCCGCTGCCGAGGTCCCACCAGGCATCGTCGAACTGGCCGGCGAGGCTGTCCTGGGTCGCCTGAGGAACCGGGATGGCGGAGCCTTCGTCGCAGAAGGCACGGGTGCGGCCCGGCTGCGGGATGATCACGACGTCGGGCGGGTCGCCGGCCTCGATCGCGATGTTGAGCTCGGTCGTGGCGTCGCGAGTGGCGTTGAGGTTGACCTCGAGGCCGGTCTCGTCGAGCAGCGGCTGCAGGCCGGCCAGGAAGGACTCGGCTTCAGTGGCCGTCTCCGGGGTCAAGATGTTGACGGTCTGACCCTCGAAGATGCGCTCGTCGTCTGGGTCGTCGTCGGCTATGTCGTCGTCGGGCGCGCTGGTCGTGCCGGGGTCGGCGTCGTCGCCGTCATCGTCGCCGCACGCCGCTGCGAACAGTCCGAAGACCGCGAGCAGGGCGATGAGCTTGAGCCATCGAGATTTCCGCATTGATACGTTCCCCTTCAGGGAGTGAGTGATTTCGGGCCTCGACGCCGGTCTGACGCCGCCCGTGTAAGCGCTTACAGCGCCCGGGTCGAAACACTACGCGTGGGTCCGCGATGAGTCAACGATCACACCGCTATCTGACGGCAGCGACAGCCGGGGTCAACGCGGTGCGATGCCACACGAGGCCCGGACGATGAGCTCGACCGGCAGCGTCACGACCTCATCCGTCGCTGCTTCGCCCGAGATCATCCCCAGGAGCAACTCGGCCGCGGTCGCCCCGATCGTCGTGACGGGCTGCCGCATGGTGGACAGACCGAAGCTCTCGGCGATGTCGTCGTCGTCGAACCCGACGATGCTGAGATCGCCGGGTACGTCGAGGCCGCGGCGGCGGGCCTCGTTGAGCGCCCCCAGAGCCATGCGATCGGACATGCAGAAGACGGCGGTCGGCGGCTCGTCGAGTTCGAGGAGGGTGGCGAGACCGGCCGCACCTCCCTCCACCACGAAGCCCCCGTTGACTGCGAGGGCCGGGTCGGCACGAAGCCCGGCGGACCGAAGGGCCGCCTCCCACCCTCGCCGTCGCCGCTCCGGAACCGGCGAGGAGAGCGTGTTGTGCTGGACCCCACCGATGAGCCCGATGCGGGTGTGGCCGGCATCGAGAAGATGACGCGTCGCTGTCGCCGCAGCCTCCTCGTTGTCGACGGTGACCGACGGCCATCGGCCGAGATCCTCGCCGACCGACACGGCCGGCACGCCGATCTCTGCGAGTCGCGTCAGCTGATCGCCGCCCGCAAAAAGGTCGATGAGGAGGGCACCGTCGATGCGTCGACCGAAGCCGCGGACCCGTTGGAGGAATGCGTCGAGCGAGTCGACGTCGCGGACCGAGGTCACCAGGAGGTCGTAGCCGTCGCGCGCCACCACGCTCTCGGCACCGACCACAACCTGGTCGGCGTACCAGAGGCCGAACAGCGGTGCGACGAGACCGATGGTCATGGTCTTGCCGGTGGCCAGCCCGGATGCCTGGGGATCGACTTCGTAGTTGAGTGCCGTGGCGGCATCACGGACCCGAGCCCGGGTCTCGGCCGCCACATTGGGGAGACCCCGCAGAGCCCGCGACACCGTGGCAACCGACACGTTCGACGCCGCGGCGACGTCCTCGATCGTCGGTCGTCCGGAGGGCGGGCTCAAGAAGTCCTCCGCAGGTAGACCGTCGTCTCGGGTGCGACGGTCACCTCGGACCCGTGCACCATGGCGCCGTCGGGCGTCGAGCAGAACACGATCTCGTGATCGCCCACAAGGTCGACCGTGATCGACTCGGACCCGAGGTTGGCCACGAATGCACAATCACCCCGCCGGCCGGCGGCGGCGTCGTCGCGATCCACGGACAGCCACTCGAGTGGAGCGAGATGGAGATCGGGGTTGGCGGCGCGAGCGGAGATGAGGGCGCGGTACGCGTGCACCGGCGCGTCGGCGGCGCCCCGCTGGTGTTCGACGGTCTCCTCGGCCGGCCGCTCGGCCGCGGCCAGCCACGGGGTGCCGGTCGAGAAGCCGTTGGCCGACCCCGTCGTCCACGGCATCGCGCTGCGGGAACCGTCACGACCGGCTTCGCCTCCGGCGTTGCGGGTCCAGATCGGGTCGGCCCGGTCGCCGGGGTCGAGCGTGGCATCGACGAGGCCCAGCTCCTCGCCCTGGTAGAGGAAGGGCACGCCGCCGAGCACGAACTCGAACGCGGTCGCGGCGAACGAACGACGACGTCCGACCTCGCCCCCACCGAAGCGACTGACCGATCGCGAGGTGTCGTGGCTGTTCATCGTCCACGACACACCGTCGGGGTCGGCGTCGTGCGTGGATCTGAGCATGTCGACCAGGGCGGAGGGCTCCCAGTCGGCCCACGCAGGCTTCAGGTAGAAGACCGTGTCGAGCGCGCCGGGCGCGGTGTAGCGAGCCGCGCGCTGCGGGGTGCGCACATTGACCTCGCCGACCAGCATCGCGCCGTAGGGTTCGGTCAGGCGGCGCCAACGACGGAAGATCTCGATATTGGCGTCCTGGTCGAGGTCGTGGTCGTGCCGGAACGACTCGAAGACGGCCGTGGGCCCCGCCTCCGGTTCGGTCGCGCGGATCACCGGGTTGTCGAGCAGTTCGGGATGCTTCAACAATGCGTGGGCGACATCGATGCGGAAGCCGTCGGCCCCTGCGTCGCACCAGAACCGCAGCACATCGTCGAACTCCTCGACCACTGCAGGGTTGGACCAGTTGAGATCCGGCTGCTCGGGGAGGAAAAGGTGGCAGTAGTACTGGCCCGATGCGGGGTCCAACGTCCACGCCGGGCCACCGAAATGACTCACCCAGTTGTTGGGTGGCCCGCCGTCGGGCCCGGGATCGGCCCAGTGGTACCAGTCGCGGCGGGCGCTGTCGGGACCGCTGATGGAGTCGATGAACCACGGATGGGCCGAGCTGGTGTGGTTCGGCACGATGTCGACGAGCACCCGCAGGTCGAGGTCATGCGCCCGCTCGACCAGCCGCCGGAAGTCGTCCATCGACCCGTGGGCCGGGTCGATGTCGCGATAGTCGCTGACGTCGTAGCCGTGATCGAAGCCGGGCGACGGCATGAACGGCGTGATCCACACGATCCGTGCGCCCAGCCACGCGATGTGGTCGAGATGGGATTCGATGCCGCGCAGATCACCCACGCCGTCGCCTGTGCTGTCGGCAAACGAGCGGATGTAGACCTCGTAGCCGACCGCTCCCGACCACCATGGCGTGGGAACTGGGGCGACCCCTGGGTTGGAGTTGTCGGCCACGGCCAGTCCCTCTTGTAAGCGCTTTCAGCGGGCAGAGTAAGCCGGGCCTCGGCCTCGTACAAGTATCTCTGCCAACGGCGGATCGCACCCGCCCTCGTCACGCCCGCAGCTGCGCGGCGATCCGCTCCGCGGCTTCCTCGGGCGTGAGCGACACCGTGTCGATCGTGAGCGCGGTTCCCGGCAGCGGCGTGTCATCGAAGCTCGAGAGGATCTCGCGCAACCGGGCAGGGTCGGTCAGCTTGTGGTGGCCGCGGCGTGAGTCGCTGCCCACCCGCTGTACGAGGTCGTCGGGGTCGCCGACGAGCTGGACGAGCACGGCGCGGCCGCCGCCCTCCTCGACGGCGTCGACCATCCGCGAAGCGAACGACTCGAAACGGGCCCGTCCGTCGTGGCCGCCCCAGGCCGAGCTGTTGGTGAAGATGAGCGACTGGCCCGCCGCCATCGCCGTCGCACACACGTCGATGCGGAGCCGCTCGATCAGGGCGTTGAACGGCGCCGAACCCAGCTCGAAGATCGGTCGCACGGCATTGACGCTCAGGTGGTTGTGAAAGAGGTGATGCCCCGTCACCTCGGCGAGCGGTGTTGCGACCGTCAGCTTCCCCACAGCCGGCGGGCCGTAGAGATACGTGAGCGTCGGTGCCCTCTCGCCGTCCATGTGTCGCCCTCCCCTCAGCCGTGGCCGCACGCCTGGTGCGACCCTACGCGAACCCCGGCAAACGGAAGCCGCATGAAGGGGTAGCGTCGCGGAACCGACGCGCGAGGAGAAGCGGATGAGCCTCAGAGTGGTCCAGTGGACGAGTGGTGGCGTTGCGAAGGAGGCCGTGCGGGCGGTCTTGTCGCATCGCGATCTCGAACTCGTCGGCATGTACGCGTACTCCGAAGAGAAGGTGGGCCGCGATGCGGGCGAGCTCGTCGGCCTGCCCCCGCTCGGCATCGAGGCCACCAACGACATCGACGCGATCCTGGCGGCCCGACCCGACGTGGTGAGCTACAACCCGCTCTACGCAGACATCGATCACCTGGTGCGCCTGCTCGAAGCCGGAGTCGATGTGGTCTCCACGTGTCAGTTTCTGACGGGGTGGTCGTACGACTTCCAACCGGAGAAGTACGGGCCCGACGCGCGGGCGAGAATCGAGGAGGCCGCGCAACGTGGTGGCGGTTCGATCTTCGGCACCGGAATCAACCCCGGTCACGTGAACTATCAGGCCTGTGTGATGTCATCGCTGTGCGACGATCTCACCCACGTGCGCGTGTCCGAGGTCGTGCACGACATCGTGCCGTTCCTCGGTGACCCGAACATCGCTGCGATCGGTTTCGGTGAACCGATCGACACGCCGGGTCTCCCGGCACGCCAGAAGTCCGAAACCTCGGTGTTCGGCGATGCGATCGAACTGATGGCACGCGTGCTCGAGATCGAGCTCGACGAGATTCGATGTTCGTCCGACTTCGCGCCGGCCACGGAGGATTTCGAGACACCGGGCGGTCCCATCGCCGAGGGCACGATCGCGGGCGTCCAGATCCGCTGGGAAGGCGTGTCCGACGGCGTGCCCGTGCTCGAGAACCGGCAGGTGTGGGCGTGCGGGAAGCGCGCCGCCGGGATCGAGGAGTGGGGAGACCCGAACCAGCACGGCTACATGGTCCAGATCACCGGAGATCCGTTGGTCCACAACGTGATGCTGCCGATCCCACGCGGCGATCTCCGGGCGATGTCGGTTGCGGACCAGCACGCGCTCGGGATGCGGATCACGGCCCTTCCCGCGATCAACGCGATTCCCGCGGTGCACGCGGCTGCCCCCGGCATCCGGACCTACCAGGATCTCCCGACCATCGGAGCCGGTGGCCGACTGCACGCGCCTCCGGCCTGAACGCTCGAGCACCCCCGACAGGACTCGAACCTGCAACCTGCGAGGTAGAAGCTCGCTGCTCTATCCAGTTGAGCTACGGGGGCGAGATTAGGGTAGGCCGTGGCGGCCTCTGCCCGGTACACTCCTCCTTCGCCTGGCCCCTCGGGGTCAGCGTGGTGGGCGTAGCTCAGTTGGTTAGAGCGCCTGGTTGTGGTCCAGGAGGTCGGGGGTTCGAATCCCCTCGTTCACCCGTAGAATTGCTCTTCGGAGCGATTCCTGCACCTCTAGCTCAATTGGTAGAGCATCGGACTCTTAATCCGCAGGTTCTGGGTTCGAGTCCCAGGGGGTGTACCACCAGAGACCCCAGGTCGGGCCCGTTGTGCGGGCGGCCTGGGGTTTCGACGTTTTCGCGCAGGCGCCCTGCGGTCGGCTGCGCCCGGCGCCGGTTCGCGTGGCACGATCAGAGACGCAGGGATCTGCCATCGACGAGGAGACCGAGGATGACCGACGACGCGTATGGGCTGGCGCAACATGCCGGCGAGGCGATCCGCACCGCAACCGGGGTCGAGACCCACGATGTCGCCCTTGTGTTGGGTTCGGGGTGGGCCAATGCGGCCGACCGGATCGGGACGGTGCAGGCCGACGTGGAGCTGTCGTCACTCCCGGGCTTCCCGCCGCCGATGGTGGCCGGCCACCGCAACCTGCTGCGGTCGGTGCAGGCCCACGGCCAGCACGTGCTCGTGTTCGGCGGACGTTCCCATCTCTACGAGGGACACCCCGCATCCACGGTCGTGCACGGCATCCGCAGCGCAGCCGCAGCCGGTTGTCGCACCGTCATCCTGACCAACGCCGCGGGAGGACTGAACCCGGCGTGGCCGGTGGGTCAGCTGGTGCTCATCGCCGATCAGCTGAACCTGAGCGGCCACAACCCGATGACGGGACCCCCGCCGCCCGACGACCTCCCGGGCCGGTTCTGCGACCTGACCGACATCTACAGCCCCCGGCTGCGTGAACTGGCCCACGGAATCGACGGCGGACTCGCTGAGGGGGTCTACGCCGGCGTGCTCGGCGGGAGCTACGAGACTCCCGCGGAGATCCGGATGTTCGCCACGATGGGCGCCGAGCTGGTCGGCATGTCGACGGTGCTCGAAGCCATCGCGGCCCGCCACCTCGGCCTCGAGGTGCTCGGACTCTCACTGGTGACGAACCTCGCGGCCGGCCTCTCCCCCGCGCCGCTCGCCCACGACGAGGTGCTCGAAGCCGCCCAGAACGCCGAAGCCCGAGTGGTCGATCTGATCAGCGGCCTGCTCGCCGCAACGGCTCCGTGACCTCGGCTCACGCCGCCGACGCCGAGGCGCGGGCGCGCGCCTGGCTCGCCGTCGATCCCGACCCCCACACCCGGACCGAGACGGAGCAGCTCCTCGCCGCCGGTGGCGACGAGCTCGAATCCCGCTTCCTCGGCCAGCTCGAGTTCGGCACCGCCGGCCTACGCGGTCGACTGGGCGCGGGCCCGAACCGCATGAACCGAGTGATCGTCCGACTTGCCGCAGCGGCCCTGGGTGACGAGGTGTCGAAGGAGGACGATCCCCACGTGGTCGTGGGCTACGACGCCCGCCACGGCAGCGCCGACTTCGCCAGCGACACGGCCCGCGTGCTCGTCGGTCTCGGGGTGCGATGCACGCTGCTCCCCCGACCGCTGCCGACCCCGGTGTTGTCCTTCGCGGTCCGCCACCTCGACGCATCAGCCGGCGTGATGGTGACGGCGAGCCACAACCCGCGCGACGACAACGGCTACAAGGTCTACGGCCGGGGCGGGGCGCTGATCACCTCGCCGGTCGACACCGACATCGCTGCCGCAATGGCGGCGCGCACCCTTCTCGGCGACGACGATCTCGCGCCGGTCGACGACCCCGGCCTCGCGCCCGGGTCCGACGACGTGATCGATGCCTATGTCGAGACGGTCGTGGCGACGATCGATGCGACCTCCTCACGCTCCGCCGTCACCGCCCACACGGCCCTGCACGGCGTGGGCACGGAAACCATCGAGGCGGCGTTCGCCGCGGCCGGATTCGCAGCGCCGGCCACGGTCGATGCCCAGGCCGACCCCGACCCCGACTTCCCCACCGCCGCGTTCCCCAACCCCGAGGAGCCGGGCAGCCTCGACCTGCTCCTGGCCCTCGCCGACGACGTCGGCGCCGATCTCGCCCTGGCCAACGATCCCGACGCCGACCGCCTCGCCGTCGTCGTGCCGACCCCGTGGGGCTGGCAGAACCTGAGCGGCGACGACCTCGGCTGCATCCTGGCCGATCAGGCCCTCCGCCGATCCACCGACGACTCGCGCCCCGCGCTCGTCATCTCCACCGTGGTCTCCTCGCGGCTCCTGGCCCGGATCGCAGCCGACCACGGCGCGATGCATGTCGAGACCCTCACCGGCTTCAAGTGGATCATGCACGCCCGGGCCCAGCGGGAGGACCATCGCTTCGTCTGCGGCTACGAGGAGGCGCTCGGGTACGCAGTCAACGACGGGGTTCGCGACAAGGACGGCGTGAGCGCAGCCCTCGCCATCACCGAACTCGCCAGCCAGTTGAAGGACGAGGGCCTCACGCTGCGCGACCGTCTCGACGAACTGCACCGCACGCACGGCGTCCACTCGACCGGCCAGCGCTCGATCCGCTTCGAAGAACTCGCCGGCCGACCCCCCGCCCGCCAGGTCGCGATGGACCACCTCCGCCACAACCCGCCGACGTCGCTGGGCGGGGTCGACGTCGATGCCGTCCACGACCTCGCGCAGGGCGACACCGGCCGGCCCCCGACCGACGGGCTGGTCTTCGAACTCGCCGACGCGCGACTGGTCGTGCGCCCCAGCGGCACCGAACCGAAGCTCAAGATCTACGGCGAGACCTGGGCGGCACCCGGCCGCGACCCCCAGGCCGCGAGACTCGAGACCCGCGCCCGCCTCCGCCACATCCTCCACGATGCCGAGCTCCACACCACACGATTCGACACCACGCCGGCGGCGCCGGCCGACCTGCCCTCTCGAGCGGTCACCGACGCCTTCGCCGACCTCCCCGTCGGCCGCGACCGCGTCGACGACCTTCGCCTCGCCGTCCGCTGCATCGATCTGACCACGCTCGAGGGCGACGACACCCTCGCCCGCGTGCGGGCGCTGTGCGCCCAGGCCAGGCGGCCCGACGTGGCGAACCCGATGATCGGGCCGGTTGCGGCGGTCTGCGTCTACCCGGCCCTGGTCCCGCTCGTCGCCGAGATCCTCGGCGGCACGCCGGTCCGCACCGCCAGTGTCGCCGGTGCGTTTCCGAGCGGCCTGTCGAGCCTGCCGGTGCGCCTCGCCGACATCGAGGCCGCCGTCGCCGCGGGGGCCGATGAGATCGACATCGTCGTCAACCGCCCCGCCCTGCTCGAAGGGCGGCTCGACGACGTCAGAGACGAGTTGGCGGCGTCACGCGTCGCCGCCGGCACCGCCCACCTGAAGGTGATCCTCGAGGTCGGCGAGCTCGACACGGCCCGCATCGAACAGGGCGCACGACTCGCGATGGAGACCGGGGCCGACTTCATCAAGACGTCCACCGGAAAGTCCAAGGTCAGCGCCACCCCCCAGGCGGTGTGGACGATGGCCCGTGCGATCCGCACCCACGCCGAGGAGACCGGACGACAGGTCGGACTGAAGGTGGCCGGCGGCGTCCGCACCGCCGACGACGCGCTCGGCTACCTCGCCCTCGTCCGCGCGGTGCTGGGTGACGAATGGCTGACGCCGGAGCGCTTCCGCTTCGGGGCCTCGAGTCTTCTCGACGCCGTACTGACCGACCTCGACCAGCGGCCGCCCGACTGAGCCACCGCGGTCAGGGGTCGGTGATCGTCTCGATCACGACCGGCGACGGATCCACCGGCGCATCCCCGATGGGGACGGCACCGTCCAGCGCGAGCTCGGCCCGGGCGAAGCGCTCCTCGTCGTCGGCGTGCAACTCCAACACCGGCTCACCGGCAGCGACGGTGTCGCCCGGACGCACCAGGCACATGATCCCGGCCCCTGCGCTCACGGGGTCCTCCTTGCGGGCTCGACCGGCACCGAGGTGCCAGGCGGCGACACCGACATGGCGGGCGTCGACCGCCTGCACGATTCCGGAGGATTCCGCCACCACCTCGCGCCGCTGGGGGGCCGAGGGCAGCCCTACATCGAGGTCGCCGCCCTGCGCCCTCACCATCGCGTCGAAGGTCTCCATCGCCGCACCGGAGGCGAGAATCGCCGCCGGGTCGGCGTCGAGGCCGGCGAGCCGGGCCATGTCCTCGGCCAGCGCCACCGAGAGCGCCACGACATCGTCGGGGCCCCCGCCCGCGAGCACGTCGAGCGCCTCGCGAACCTCGAGGGCGTTGCCGACGGCGACGCCGAGCACGTCGTCCATTCCCGTCACCAGCGCCGACGTGGCCACGCCGTGGGCCTGACCGATGCGCACCATGGCCCGGGCCAGGGCATCGGCCGAAGCCAGGTCGCCCATGAAGGCACCCGATCCGACCTTGACGTCGAGGGTCAGGGCGTCGGTCCCCTCCGCGATCTTCTTCGACATGATCGAGCTGGCGATGAGCGGGATCGACTCGATCGTGCCGGTCACGTCGCGGAGGGCGTAGAGCTTCCGATCGGCCGGCGCGAGCGCTGCCGACGCGCCGGCGATCACACCCCCGATCGTCCGCAGCTGCTCATGCATCTGCTCGAGCGACATCTGGGCCTTCCAACCCGGGATCGCCTCCATCTTGTCGAGCGTGCCGCCGGTGTGACCGAGTCCCCGGCCCGAGAGCTGCGGGACCGCGGCCCCGCAGGCGGCCAGCAGCGGCACGATGATCAGCGAGATCTTGTCGCCCACTCCCCCGGTCGAGTGCTTGTCGACCGTCGGACGATCGATCGACGACAGGTCGAGTCGGTCGCCCGAGTCGATCATCGCGCCGGTCCAGTGGGCGAGCTCGTCGTCCTCCATGCCGTTGAGGAAGATCGCCATCACCAGCGCGGCCGCCTGTTCGTCGGCGATCTCCTCGGACCCGGCGTAGGTGCTGATGAACCAGTCGATCTGTTCGTCGGTCAGGCGGTGACCGTCGCGCTTCGCGACGATGACATCGAGCACTCTCATCCGAGCTCCTCCAGGTCGAACGCATCCGGGAGGAGCTCGCCCAGACGCCGGGGTACGGGCTCGGCGTCGATCAGCATCTCGGGGCCCCCGTGTTCGAGCAGGATCTGCCGGCATCGCCCACACGGCGTCAGCGTCCGTCCGTCGGTGTCCACGACCGCCACGGCGACCAGCATGTCATCTCCGCCCCGGCGCAGGGCCGACACCAGACCGCACTCGGCGCACAGCGTGAGGCCGAACGACTCGTTCTCGACATTGCAGCCGCTCACGACCGTGCCGTCGGCCGTCGAGCCCGCCGCGCCGACGTGGAGGCCGCTGTAGGGCGCGTGGGCCGTGGCCGCGGCCTCGAGTGCGGCAGAACGGAGCATGGGCCAGTCGATCGTCACGAAGGCCAGTCAGACGGATGCTCGCGGGGTCGGCATGAGGCGAAGGTCCCCCGTCGAACACGCGCCCCCTCATGTTGCAGTTGTGTTACGGTCCCTGCGGGGCGTCCTCCTCGGAAGGCCACCAAGATGCACGACTTGCCGATCGTCATGGCGCAAGGACTGGCAGTGCTCGTCGGCGTGCTCGTCGTACTGAAGCTCGTGCGGCGCGCCGTCGGCCGGGTCGACGACGACCGCACCCGCGACCAGCTGCTGTTCTTCCTCCCCAAAGCCGCTGCCGCGGTGTCGACCGTCTTCGGCCTCGCCGCAATCGGTATCGACGTGTCGGGCATGGCGGCGGTGATGGCGACCGTCGGTTTCACCGGCGCCGTCGTGTTCACCCCCGTCGGCCAGAACCTCGTCGCCGGCACGATGATCCGCATCGACAACGTCTACGACGTCGGCGAAGTGGTCACCGTCGAGGAGCTGCACGGACGGGTCGTCTATCGCTCACTGCTCCGCACCGAGCTCGCCCTCCCCGACGGATCGACGGCCTGGGTCCCGAACTCCGCGTTCCAGGAGGGACGGGTCCTCAACCACAGCCGTATGGGCGGCTGGCGCATCTGCGTGCAGGTACCGCTCGACTGCGCGTCCGATCGGGCGCTCGCCCGCATGGTGATGGATGCGGCGATCGCCGAGCTGGACTGGAACTGCCCGGGCAAACAGGCCTTCATCGCCTTTGACCACGTCGGCTCGGAGGCGATGTTCTTCTCGGCCTACGCCTGGATCGAGGACCGCACCGAGGAGCCGTGGTTCCGGGGCCTGCTGCTGCGCACCCTCGTCGACGCGCTCGAGGCCGCGGGGGTGTCGGTCGGCCAGACCACCAACCTCTCGATCGGGGCCAGCCGCCGCGACGCCGGCGTCGTCAACCCGGGTTGACGACCGTCGACTCAGCCGGAGTCGCTCCAAGCGGCTAGGAAATGGCGATGGAGCGAGTGGATGTGGTCGTCATCGGAGCGGGCGTGATGGGTGCATCGATCGCGCTCGATCTCAGCCGTACCGGACGGCAGGTGCTCGTGCTCGACAAGGGCGACGCCGTGGGCGGGGCGTCCACGAGCGCGAGTTCATCGGTCGTGCGCACCAACTACTCGACGCTCGACGGCGTGACCGCCTCGTGGGAGGCAACCCACGCCTGGCGCGACTTCGCCGGCCACATCGGCGAGATCGATGGCCCCGTCGCCCGGCTGGTCACCACCGGCATGCTCATGTTCGAGCCCGCCGGTTACGACCGGTCGGCCACCCTCGGCCACTTCGACACCGTCGGCGTGCCCTACGAGGTCGTCGGTGCCGACGACATGCCGACTCGCTTCCCCTTCATCGACAACGGACGCTTCTGGCCACCCCGCACCGCCGACGACCCGGACTTCTTCTCCCCTGCCGATGGGGCGCTCGATGCGCTCTGGATGCCCGAGAGTGGATTCGTCGACGACCCACAGCTGGCCGCGGCCAACCTGATGACAGCCGCGAAGCGACACGGCGCCGAGGTCCGGCTCGGCATCGAGGCCACCGCCATCGAGACGACGGCCGGAGCCGTCACCCGGGTGTGCACGGCCGGCGGCAACACCATCGACACCGCATGCGTCGTCAACGCCGCCGGGCCGTGGAGCGCACAGGTCAACCACATCATCGACGCCGACCCCGGGCTGCGGGTCGGCACCCGGGCGATGCGTCAGGAGGTCCACACGCTCAAGGCACCGGCCGGCTTCGACCCCGGCGCGAGCGGCACCGCCGTCGGCGACATGGACCTCGGCACCTACTTCCGCCCCCACTTCGGCGGCACCATCATCGTGGGTGGCGTGGAAGCCGAATGCGACCCGCTCGACTGGGTCGACGAGGTCGACTCCGTGGACCCGACCCCCACCAGCGCGCTCTTCGAGAGCCAGACCTACCGCGTGGCGCGGCGGGTCCCCGGCGCCGAGGTCCCCCTCAGACCGATGGGGCTCGCGTCGGCCTATGACGTCACTCCCGACTGGGTTCCGATCTACGACCGCACCGACGTCGACGGCTACTACCTGGCGATCGGGACATCGGGCAACCAGTTCAAGAACGCGCCGATCGTCGGCGGCATCATGACGTCGATCATCGACGCGTGCGAGCGCGGCCACGACCACGACGCCGACCCCACGCCCTACGAGTGTCGCCGTATCGGACGCACCCTCGATCTGGGGCACTACTCCCGCCGACGCCCGCTGAACGCCACGTCGGGGACGGTGCTCGGCTGATCGTCAGCTCGGGCTGATCCAGCGACTCGCCACGAGCCGGGCCCGACGCAATCGGGGGCTCTCCTTCGGTGCAGTCGGCGACGGTGGTGCGACGGACTGCTCGGCGGGCTTCCGCGGCGATCGGCCTCGGGCCTTGATGTCGCGCAGCTGCTCCTTGAGGAACTCGTTCTCGGTCTCGGCTCGGGCGGCCCGCTCACGGGCCTCGGCCAGTTGCTGACCGGCCTCGTGCACATAGCCGACCTGCTCGAGGATCCGGGTCCATGCGTCGATCGGCACGAGCATCTGGCCGGCGGCGACATCGATCGTCGCCTCCACCGGCTCGGGCTCGGGCCGGGGCGGTGTCGGATCGACCGCGTCGGCCACGGCCTTCCAGATACCGGCCGTGTTGCGCGCCATGTCACCAGCGAGTCCTCGGAGAGCCATGCGACGATCCTACTCCAGGCGCGAAAAACCCCTGCCGAAGCAGGGGCTGTCCGCACGGTGGGAAAACCGTGTCGGACGGCAGCTCCTCAGCCACCGACCGTGCCCGTAGACTATGGGGGCCAGACGGGAAATCCCTCGTCACGAGGAAGCAGCCGTCATGCACGACACCGACACACCCGAGCCCGACACCGAGTCCGAGCCCAACGGGTTCGCCGCGCTCGGTCTGCGGGCCGAGTTGCTCGCCACCACTGCGTCGCTCGGCTACGAGGAGCCCACGCCGATCCAGCGCGAGACGATCCCGGTGCTGCTCACCGGCGTCGACCTCGTGGGCCAGGCCGCCACGGGAACCGGAAAGACCGCGGCATTCGCGCTGCCCGTGCTCAACACGATCGAGCCCGGCGCTCCCGCCGAACCCACGGCGCTCGTGGTCGTACCCACCCGCGAGCTCGCGGTGCAGGTGAGCGAGGCCATGTTCAAGTACGGCGCCGGACAGGGCGTCAAGGTCGTTCCGATCTACGGCGGGCAGCCCATCCAGCGACAACTCCGGGCCCTCGATCGCGGCGTCCACGTCGTCGTCGCCACGCCCGGACGCGCCATCGACCACATCCGTCGGGGCTCGTTGAAGCTCGACCGCATCAGCACCGTCGTGCTCGACGAGGCCGACGAGATGCTCGACATGGGCTTCACGGAGGACATCGAGACCATCCTCGAGAAGACCCCGGCCGGGCGCCAGACCGTGATGTTCTCGGCCACCATCCCGCCCCGTATCGAGGCGATCACCAAGAAGTACCAGCGCGACCCGGTTCGTATCCGCATCGGCGCCGGCCAGACGGCGGCGGGAAAGACCCTCGTCCGTCAGACCGCCTACATCGTCCCCCGGGCCCACAAGGCCTCGGCCATGGGGCGCATCCTCGACATCGAGGGCGCCACCTCGGCGATCGTCTTCTGCCGCACCCGGACCGAGGTCGACGAACTCACGCAGACGATGAACGGACGGGGCTACCGGGCCGAGGCGCTCCACGGCGGCATGGACCAGAAGCAACGCGACCGCGTGATGGCGCAGCTGCGCGACGGATCCTCCGAGTTGCTGATCGCCACCGACGTTGCGGCCCGCGGCCTCGACGTCGACACCCTCACCCATGTCGTCAACTACGACGTCCCGTCGGCATCAGAGAGCTACGTCCACCGCATCGGCCGAGTCGGTCGGGCCGGCCGCGAGGGCGTGGCCATCACGCTCGTGGAGCCCCGCCAGCGACGCCTCCTCGGCAACATCGAGCGTCTCACCAAGCAGAAGATCGACATCGGGAAGGTGCCGTCGGTCGCCGACCTGCGGGCCCGGCAGATCGAGGTCACCGTCGAGGCGGTGAGGGAGGCCCTCGCGGCCGACGACCTCGACGACTACAACCCCGTCCTGCACGGCCTGGCCGGGGAGGACAGCGACCGCAACCTGGCCCTCGCGGCCATCAAGCTGTACCACGAGGCCAGGGGAGCGACGACCGACGAGCGCGAGATCCCCGACGCATCCGAAGACCGCCCGAAGAAGCACAAGAAGAAGGACCGCGGCGACGAGCACTACGGACCCGGCAGCAAGTTCACGAAGCCGAAGGACCGCCCGAAGGGCAATGTCGGTCCGGGCACCTCGCTCGTCTACATCGGCATGGGCCGCAAGGCCGGCGTCCGCCCGGGTGACCTGGTCGGCGCGATCGCGAACGAAACCGACCTGGTCGGCCGCGAGATCGGACCGATCCGCATCGCCGACAGCTACGCGGTGGTCGGTGTGCCCGAGGCGGCCGTCCAGACCGTGGTCGACGCGCTCAACGCCACGACGATCCGTGGCAAGAAGGCCAAGGTTCGCCCCTACGTCGACTGACCTGGCCCCTCCCAGCGGCTAGGAAGGGCGGATGCAACATCCGCTCAAATTCGGCTGGCTCTCGCCCTGCATCGGCAACCAGTGGAGTGACCACCGTCCGATCGTCGTCGACCAGTGCCGCGACATCCTCCCGACCGCCACGCAGTACTTCGATTCCGTGTGGATCGCCGACCACTTCTACGGCTTCGACCAGAAGACCGACCCCTTCGTCGAGGCCTGGACCACCCTGACGTGGATCGCGGCGAAGTTCGACAACGTCGAGCTCTGCCACCACGTGCTCGGCCACGGCTACCGCCCGCCCGCGCTCACCGCGAAGATGGCCGCGACGCTCCAGGTCTTCTCCGAAGGCCGCTTCACCCTCGGCATCGGTGCCGGCTGGCGGGGCGACGAATACGAGGCCTACGGCTACGAGTTCCCCCGCCCGGCGGTGCGCTTCGCCCAACTCGAGGAGCTCGTGCAGATCTGTCGGCTCATGTGGACCGAGGACCATCCCAGCTTCGAGGGGACGCACTATCGCATCACCGATGCCGCCGCCCCTCCCCTGCCCGAGGTCGTCCCGCCGGTGTGCATCGGCGCGTTCGGCGAACAGATCGGCCTGCCGCTCGTCGGCCGACAGGCCGACATGTGGCACTGTTTCGTCGGCAGCGACGAGGACTGGAACCGGAAGAAGGGCATCGTGCACGACGCTGCGGCCGGTGCCGGCCGTGACCCCGCCGCCATCTCGATCGCCACCACCATCGAGCGGGCGCTCCCCGAAACCGACGCCGAGTCGGCCGAGTTCGCCGAGATCATCGCCCGCAGCCGGGATCTCGGTGTCAGTCACTTCGTGATGGACTTCGGGAACCCGAAGGAGACCGAGCCGATCCTGCGGTTCCACGAGCAGGTGATCACCCCGCTGAGGACAGCGTGACGCGCGTCGTCTTCGTCGTCATCGACGCCCTACCCCTCGGGCTCGTGGGCAACACCCACACGCCGCACCTCAGCGGACTGGCCGCGGAAGGCGGCAGCAACCCCCACGGGGGCCGGGCCGTGCTCAGCACGGCGACGTATCCGAATCACGCATCGTTCGCCACCGGACTCCCGCCCGCCGATCACGGCATCCTCGTGAATCGTGTCTGGAACGGGCAGGAGTTCCGCCCGGCGTCGGAGACCGGCCCGAGAGGCGACACGATCTTCACCGCGGCCCGCGAACACGGACGATCATCGGCGATCGTCGTCGGCGACCACCACCTCGTGGGCGTCATGGGCGGGTTCGATGCCGACCGACACTGGCCACCCGAGGGCATGCGGCCCGATGTCGCGCTCGACGAGTTCCGCTACGCCACCAACGCGGCCGTGATCGCCGCTGTCGACGAAACCGACCTGATCGACGCCGATCTCTGCGTGGTCCATTTCAACGAGCCCGACACCGTCTCGCACCGGTTCGGCCCCGACGCCCCCGAGCTCGCCGCCTGTGCCAGGCAAACCGATGCCGCCCTCGGCGAGCTGATCGAACGGCTCCGCCCGAGATGGGACGAAACGGTCGTGATGGTCGTGAGCGACCACGATCAGGAGCTGGTGACCGCACACGGCATGGACCTGGCGGCGGAGCTGGCGGCCCGAGGCCTACCGGGAACGGTTGAGACCGAGGGCACGGCTGCCCTCGTCATGGACGGCCCGCCGGTCGAACGACTCCGCGAACTCGACTCGGTCGAGGACGGCCATGTCATCGACGACCGCAACACGATCGTCTGGGGCAAACCCGGGGTCGTGTTCGGCCCCTGGCTCGACGAGCTCCGCGGTTCGCACGGGAGTCCCCGCTGTGCCAGGCAGGTCGCCGTCGTCGGCGGCGGCGACCCGGCAGCCGTCACCATCGGCGAAGCGGTGGCCACGGCCCGGCCCGACGCCACCTGGTGGGCACCGACGATCACCCGGCTGCTGACCGACTGACCGTCAGGTACCCGACCAGTTCGGCTCGCGCTTCTCGGCGAAGGCGGCCGGACCCTCCTTGGCGTCGTCGGACCCGAAGACCCCACCCATGAGCGAGCTCTGGAACTTCCAGAGGTCCTCCTCGGTGGTGCCCTGTGTCGCCCGGATCATCTTCTTCGAGGCCGCGACGGCCAGCGGCGCGTTTTTCGCGACTCGCTCGGCGAGTTCGATGGCCACGTCGACCGCCGTGCCGGGGGTGGCCAGCTTGGTGATCAGACCGGCGACGTGGCCTTCTTCCGCCGAGATCGGATCACCGGTGATCGCCATCTCCATGGCCTTGCCATAGCCGACACGGCTGGGGAGGCGCATCACGCCGCCACCGGCCGCGAAGAGGCCGACCTTGACCTCGGGGATGCCCAACTTCGCTCCTTCTGCCGCGACGAGCAGGTCGCACGACAGGGCGAGTTCGAGACCACCGGCCAGGGCGAACCCTTCGATTGCGGCGATGATCGGCTTCTCGGCGCCCTGCTGGAAGAAGTGCGTGGCCGGGGTGATGTCCTCGCCCTTGGCGAACCCCTTGAGGTCCATCCCCGAACAGAAGGCGCCTCCGGCGCCGGTCAGCACGCCGGCGGTGAGTCCCGGATCGGTGTTGAGTTCCTGGACGGCGGCCCAGAGACCCGTTGCGAGAGGGCCGTTGATGGCGTTCTTGGCCTCGGGCCGGTTCATCGTGATGATGAGCACCCGGCCACGGCGCTCGGTGAGGATTGCGTCGGTCATGTCATCAGCTCCTGGTCGTCCGGCTCACTTCGGCGGCATGCGGATGCCACCGTCGACCCGGATGGTCTCGCCGTTCATGTAGGGGTTGGTGACGCATTCCATCACCATGAAGGCGAGTTCCTCGCCGGATCCGAGGCGCTTCGGGAAGAGCACCGACTGGCCGAGATGCGACTTGAACGCCTCGGACTGTTCGCCCTCGCCGTAGATCGGCGTGTCGATCAACCCGGGGGCGATCGTGTTGACGCGGATGCCGACGGCGCTCAGGTCACGGGCGATCGGCAGGGTCATCCCGACGACGCCGCCCTTCGATGCCGAGTAGGCGCACTGCCCGATCTGGCCGTCGAAGGCCGCGGCCGATGCCATGTTGACGATCGAGCCCCGACTCCCGTCGCCGTCGACCGGCTCGGTCTGGGCCATCGCGGCCGCCGAGCGGCTCAGCATGTTGAACGACCCGATCAGGTTCACCTTGATGACGAACTCGAAGTTCTCGAGGGGGAAGGGCTGGTTGTTGCGGTCGATCGTGCGCCCCGCAGAACCGAGGCCGGCCGAGTTCACGAGGGCCCGGAGTGGCCCCATCTCGCTCGCCGCGGCGACGGCGGCGTCGGCGTCGGCGGTGCTGCTGACGTCGCACTTCACGAACAGACCGCCGAGTTCGGATGCGACCGCCTGCCCCTTCTCTTCGTTGAGGTCGGCGACGACGACCCGGGATCCGGCCTCGGCCAGTTGGCGGGCGCTGGCCTCACCGATGCCGGAGGCGCCTCCGGTGACGATCGACGAGCTTCCTTCGAGATTCATACGTGGCATCCGGGCAGTCTCACACGCCCACCCACCCGGGGCCTAGCTTGGCGAACGCCGGAACCGACGCAGCCGGAGGCTGTTGGTCACCACGAACACCGACGAGAGGCCCATGGCCCCCGCTGCGATCATCGGGTTCAACACGCCGAAGGCCGCCAGCGGGATCGCGGCCGCGTTGTAGGCGAACGCCCAGAACAAGTTCCCCTTGATCGTCGCCAACGTCCGTCGGGAGAGATCGATGGCGTCCACGGCCGCCGACAGGTCGCCGCTGACCAGCGTGAGGTCGGAGGCCTGCATGGCGATGTCGGTGCCGGTGCCGATGGCGATCCCGAGGTCGGCGGTGGCCAACGCCGGCGCGTCGTTGATGCCGTCACCGACCATCGCGACCCGGTGGCCCTCGGATTGGAGACGGGCAACCTCGGCGGCCTTCTGGTCGGGCAGCACGCCGGCCATCACCCGCTCGATACCGACCGACTCCGCAACGACGGCCGCACTCGCAGGGTTGTCGCCGGTCAACAGGACGACGTCGAGGCCCCGCTCCCGAAGGCGTGCGACAGCGGCAGCCGACGACGGCTTGATGCGATCGGCGAGCACGAGCGCACCGGCGGCCACGCCACCCCGACCCACGAGGACGACGGTGTTGCCGCTGCCGGCCGCGTCGGAGAGTGCGGCATCGACGGCCGGGGGGACCTCGTCGAAGAACTCGGGGCGACCGACCCGGACCCGGACCCCGTCGACTGCGCCGGCGACGCCGTGACCGGCCTGGTTGTAGAAGCCGGTGACCGTGCGGGCCGAGGTGTCGACCGCCGCCGCGATGGCGCGGCCGATCGGGTGCTCCGACCCCGACTCCAGGGCCGCAGCGAGCATCAGGAGTTCCTCACCGTCACCATCGGGGGCACGGACGTCGAGAAGCTCCATCCGCCCCTCGGTGACCGTGCCCGTCTTGTCGAGGATCAGCGTGTCGACCAGGCGGCTGTCCTCGAGCACTTCGGCGCCGCTGATGAGAATGCCGAGCTGCGCGGCCCGCCCGGTGCCGACCATGATCGCCAGCGGCGTGGCGAGTCCCAGCGCACACGGGCAGGCGATGATCAGCACGGCGACGGCAGCGGTGAACGCGTCGGCGGCAGGGTGTCCGAGCGCAAGCCACGCTGACAGGGTGACGGCGGCGATGACGATGGCGGTCGGTACGAAGATCGATGCCACCCGGTCGGCCAGGCGTTGCACCTGGGCTCGACTGCCCTGGGCCTGCTCGACCAGCTGGATGATCTGGGCCAGCGCGGTGTCGGCACCGACGCGGCGTGCCTCGACGAGGAGCGACCCGTCGGTGTTGATCGAGGCCCCGACGACCTCGTCGCCCGGACCGACGTCGACGGGGACGGACTCGCCGGTCACGACCGACGCGTCGATGGCGGCCCGTCCCTCGACCACGACCCCGTCGGTGGCGATCCGCTCACCGGGCCGGACCCGGAAGCGCATACCGACGGCCAGGTCGTCGATCGCGATCTCGCGACCGTCGTCGAGCACCGCGGTGCGGGCGCCGAGATCGGCGAGGGCGCGGATGGCGTCACCCGAACGTCGTAGGGCCCGGACCTCGAACCACTTGCCGAGCAGGATCAGGGTGATGATGACCCCACCGGTCTCGAAGTAGACGGGCTCGTCGATGCCACCGATCAGCACGGCGACCGACCACGTCCAGGCGGCCAGCGTGCCCACGGAAACGAGGGTGTCCATGGTGACCTGGCGGTGGACGAGATTGCCGGCGGCGACCCGGTGGAAACGCCACCCGGCCCCGAAGACGACCGGCGTGGCGAGGGCGCCGGCGACCCACTCCCATCCGTCGAACCGCAGCGGTTTGATCATCGAGATCGTCATCAACGGGACCGTCAGGACAGCGGCGATCCGAAGCCGCAGCCACAGGTCGGCCTCCCGGCGCTGCTCGGCGGCGTCGTGGTCGTGTTCCACAGGAGCCCGATAGCCGAGTGCCTCGACGGTCGCGCGGAGATCGTCGACGTCCACGGAGTCGTCGAAACGCACCGACGCCGTGCCGGTCGCGAAGTTGACGTGGGCCTCCTCCACCCCGTCGTGGCGCGACAGTCCGTCCTCGATCGCCCGCGCACAGGCGCTGCAGGTCATCCCCTCGACGGAGAGATCGGCACGACGGAGAGCGGCCGCGTCTACTGACATGCCTTCAGCCTAAACCTTCCATTCGACAGGAAGGTCAAGCAGACCTAGAGACTGTTGTCGATGACCTGACATCGATTCGGGTCGCTGCACGCCGAGGGATCGAGCGAACCGGCCCGCTCGGCCAGCAGCACCAGCTCCGCACGGGCATCGACGAGTCGGGCGATCTGGTCGTCGAGATCGGCCAGATGACGCTCGAGCAGGGAGCGGGTGTGGGCACAGCTGTTGCGGCCGAGGTCCTTCAGTTCGAGCACCGACTGGATCTCGGCCAGTGACAAACCGGTGGCCTGGGCGTCGCGGATGAAGCGCAGCCGCTCGGCCGCCGTCTCGTCGTAGTCCCGATAGCCCGATGACGTGCGGGCCGGCTCCGCCAGCAGGCCGATCGACTCGTAGTAGCGGATGGTCTTGGTGGACACGGCGGCCGTCTCGGCCAGCTCCCCGATCTTCATGGGCCTGAAGGTTACGACTCCGTAGGCTGTGGAGCAGGAGGTCTTTCCATGAGGCTCGACCAGCTGGAGTTCGACAACTCGTTCACCGCCGAACTCCCCGCCGACCCCTCCACCGAGAATCGGCCGCGCCAGGTGAGCGGAGCCGCGTACTCGAGGGTCACCCCGGTCCGCACCGAGGCCCCGTCACTGCTGGCGGTGTCGCCCGAGATGCTCGACCTTCTCGGCATCGACTCCGACGAGGCCGACCCCGACCACGCCGACCGGTTCGCCGCCGTGTTCACCGGCAACGAGCTGCTCCCGGGCATGGACCCGCACGCGATGGCCTACGCCGGACACCAGTTCGGGAACTTCGCCGGCCAGCTCGGCGACGGTCGGGCGATCACACTCGGCGAGATCGTCACCCCCCACGATGGTCGACAGACCCTCCAGCTGAAGGGTGCCGGCCCCACCCCCTACTCGCGCACGGCCGACGGGCTCGCCGTGTTGCGCAGCTCGATCCGCGAGTTCCTGTGCAGTGAGGCGATGCACCATCTCGGCGTGCCGACCACGCGCGCCCTCAGCCTCTCGCTCACCGGCGACAAGGTGATGCGCGACATGTTCTACGACGGCCGGGCCGCCCTCGAGCCCGGCGCCGTCGTCTGCCGCGTCGCCCCGTCGTTCATCCGTTTCGGCAACTTCGAACTGTTCGCGTGGCGACAGGACACCGACAACCTCCGCCGCTTGGCCGACTACACGATCCGCACCCACTTCCCGGAGCTCGGCGAGCCGTCACCCGCGGGCTACCCCGCCGCCGTCTATGCCGAATGGTTCGCCGAGATCAGCCGCCGCACCGTCGACATGGTCGTCCACTGGCAACGGGTCGGCTTCGTCCACGGCGTGATGAACACCGACAACATGTCGATCCACGGCCTCACGATCGACTACGGCCCCTACGGCTGGCTCGAGGACTACGACCCCGGGTGGACGCCCAACACGACCGACAACCAATTCAAGCGCTACCGCTTCGGCGCCCAGCCGGCGATCTGCCAGTGGAACCTGACCCAACTCGCCAACGCCCTCTATCCGCTGATCGAGGACACCGAGCCACTCCAGGCCGGGCTCGAGCTGTTCGTCGACCGGTTCAACACCGCCTGGCCCGAGATGATGGGGGCCAAGCTCGGCCTCGACGATTTCGACCCCGTCGCCGACAAGGACCTGATCGAGTCGCTGACGGGCATCCTCCCGGCCATCGAGACCGACATGACGTGGTTCTTCCGCTGCCTCGCCGACGTGCCCGCCGGCCATGCCGACGAAGCCGTGCTCCTCACGCCGATGCTCGACGCCTACTACTCCCCCGACCAGCTGGTGGGCGACGTGCGTGACGCCACGGTGGCGTGGCTGCGCGACTACTCGACGCGGGTGGCCCGCAACGGCCGATCCGACGATGAGCGCCGGGTGGCGATGCACACGGTGAACCCGAAGTACGTCCTGCGCAACTATCTCGCCCAACTCGCCATCGACGCCTCCGAGCAGGGCGACCACCAGATGATCGGCGAACTCCTCGGCGTGCTGCGCCGCCCCTACGACGACCAGCCCGGCCAGCAACGGTTCGCCGAGAAGCGACCCGAGTGGGCCCGCACCCGCGCCGGCTGCTCCATGCTCAGCTGCTCCAGCTGACCCGTCACACCGGTGTCAGACACTCGTCACGGCCTCAGACCTTGCGAATCCGATCGCCCTGACGGATCGTGCCGGCGGTGATCACCCGGGCGTTGATACCCCGCAGGTGGAGTTCCTTGCCGACCTCGCTGTTGACGAAACGGTGGGCCTCGACGCCGAACCGCTGGCTGAACTTCGCACACCCGTTGTGGGGCTGATCGGTGACCTCGATGACCGCGTCGCCGATCGCCAGCTTCGTCCACGGCGGCAGGTTGACCTCGGAGAGGTCCATGTCGACGATCAGCTGATCGCCGGCCAGCGGCATGCGGTCGGGTGACTGGGCGATCGCGGCGAGGATGCGCGAGTTCATGATGTTGAGCTGCATGTCGGGGTGCGGACCGCCATCGTCGGTCCGCTTGGAACCCCGCTGGTTCCAGGTGTCGCCCTCGAGCCCCTCCTCCGTGGTGAGCCGGGCCTCGGGCAGCACGACCCGCTCGTCCACGGCCGGGCGTTGGACGATCAATTCGAGCGTGCCCTCGCTGGGCGAGGCGCGCACGTGGTCGAGTGTCGCATCGAGCTGATCACGATCGAGATGCTGGATGTCGGTGGAGGCCATGGGCGACAGTCTCGCTCACGCGACCGGGGGAACGCCGGTCAAATTCGTCTCGGCCAACAGACCGCCGTCGATCTGGATCGCCTGAGCGGTGATGGCGGTCGACTCGTCCGACGCGAGGAACAGCACCAGGTCGGCAACCTCCTCCGGACGGATCGTGCGCCCGATGGCGTGCATGGCGGCCACCTCCTCGCGGGTCTTGAGCCCGATGCCGAGCACCGCCTCGAACATCGGCGTCTCCACGACCCCGGGACAGATGGCGTTGCACCGGATGCCCTTGCGACCGTATTCGACCGCGGTCACCCGGCTCAGGTTGACGAGCGCCGCCTTCGCCGCGCAGTAGGGGGCGTTGGCGGCGCCGGCCACGAGGCCGTAGACCGACGACGTGTTGATGATCGATCCTCGGCCCTGCTCGATCATGTAGGGAATCGCGGCCTGCATGCCGTGCAGCGGGCCGTTGAGCATCAACTTGATGCTGTCGTCGAACCCGTCGAGATCGAGATCGGCGACATAGCCGCCCGTCGATGTGGCGGCGTTGTTGAACAGGACGTCGACGCTGCCGTGGTCGGCGACGCACCGGTCGACGGCGGCACGCACCTGATCGGGATCACGGACATCGGCCTGCACGAACGTCACGTGCTCGGCGCCCACGTCGTCGACAAGGGCGGCGCCCCGCTCGGTGTCGATGTCGACCGCGATCACCGATGCTCCTTCCTCAACGAATCGTCGTGTCGTCGCCCACCCGATTCCGCCCGCGGCTCCGGTGATCACTGCGGCTCTTCCGTCCAATCTGCGCATGGACGGCAGTCTCGCGACATGATCGGTCACATGGAAATCACGCCGGAGTCGATCGCCGCCGTCGACCATGTGCTCTCGACCACGCGGGCTGTGCGAAAGCGCCTCGATCTCAGCCGTCCCGTGGAGGACCAGGTCCTCTTCGACTGCATCGATCTCGCCGAACAGAGTCCGACGGGGGGCAACCAATCGACGCGGCGGTGGCTCATCGTCCGCGACCCCGACCAGAAACAGGCGCTCGCCGACCTGTACCGCGAGGCCGGCGGCGACTGGATCATCGCCAGCCACAAGGGCGTCGAGGGCACCGGCCATCACAACGAGAAGGTGCTCGGGTCCGCCGCCCACCTCGCCGAGAACCTGCAGGACGTGCCCGCCATCGTGCTCGTCAGCATCTGGGGTGAGCACGACAACAGCGGACGGCCCGGCCTGTTCGACTCGGTGATCCAGGGGGCGTGGAGCTTCTGTCTCGCCCTCCGTGCCCGTGGCCTCGGGAGCGCGTGGACCACCGTGCACCTGGGCAAGGCCGACGAGTTCCGCGAGCTGCTCGGCATGCCGGAAGGACTGACCCAGATCGTGCTGTTGCCGGTTGCCTACACCGAGGGAACGGACTTCAGGAAGGCGCCACGGATCTCGTCGCGGGCCATCACCTACATCGACCGGTGGGGCGACACGCTGGCCGGCAACGCCGACGGGCCCGTCACCTTCGCGTCGGGTCCCGGCGTCACCGTCGAGGTCGAGATCGATGCGAAACCGTCGACGATCTGGCCCTTCATCTCCGACCCCGACCTCCTCGCCCGCTGGAGCGACGAATTCCAGGGAGCGACCTGGGACGGCGACCCGGGCGAGGGCACGCGTTTCACGGGCCGCAATGCCATCGAGAACTTCGGCGAGTGGGAGACCTCGAGCATCTGTGTCGGCTACGAGGCCGACCGTCTCTTCGCCTGGAACGTGCAACGGCCCGACGCCGACGAACCGGGCACACAGTGGCGCCTCGAGCTGGTCCCGTTGGCCGGCGGCACCCGGCTGCGGTTCGCCATGCGGTTCGGGCCCGGCTCCTCGGGGCTCACCTGGAACATCGACAACGACCCCGACAACGAGACCCAGATCATCCGCGACCGGCAGGACACCCACCGGGCCAACATGCAGCGCTGCGCCGAAGGCATCCGCGACCTCGCGGAGGCTGCGGCCCACGCCGGCGACTAGCGTCGGTGCCGTGCGGCGGCATCTCCTTCGACTCGAACTTCTCGTCTTCACGAGCATCCTGGCGGTGGTTCATGCCTCCCCGGCTGGGGCCCAGGGCACGCCCGACTCGCCGCCGGAGATCATCATCGACTCGCCGACGTTCGGCGGCAGCCAGCCCGCCAACAGCGGTGGCTTCGGTGCGTTCGTCGCCATTGCCGTCGTGATCGGGATCGGCGGCGCGATCTTCAAGTTCGTGACGGTGCGCGACATGGGCATCCGCCGCGGCCTGAGCGAGCGCGATGCCACGGCCGCCGCATTGTTCTCCGACGACGAGGTCACCAGCACGATGATCCTCAAGCCGGAGCGCACGAGGCCGACGCCGCCGACCCGGCGTCAGCCGGACCGCGAAGCCGAGCCGTCGATCGAGGACCGGCTGGCGAAGGTCGAATCGCTCCGTGAGCGGGGAATCATCACCGATGCCGAGGCCAGCGAACGACGCGACGAGATCCTCGACGAGATCTAGTCGCCGGCGAGCCAGCCGTCGATCGCCGCGGTCGACGCGAAGCTCTCGACCAACGAGTTCTCGGCGAGCACCCGCAACCCGTCCTCGTCGAGGTCGCACAGGTTCCAGGCGTGCCGGTACTCGCTGAGCAGGTCGGTCTGGAAGAGCGGTGGGTCGTCGGAGCCGAGCGTCACCGTGATGCCGGCGTCGAGCATGGCCGGCAGCGGGTGGACGTCGAGCGAGGGCACTGCGGCGAGGGCGAGGTTGCTCCCGGGACAGACATCGCACGCGACTCCCTCCTCCACCAGCATCGCGACGACCTCGGGGTCGCCCATCGCGCCAATGCCGTGCTGGATCCGTTCGGCCCCGAACTCCTCGAGCGCGTGGCGGACCTCCCACGCCGGCCCGTGTTCGCCCGCGTGGCTCACGGTGTACAGACCGGCATCGCGGGCCCGGTCGAACGCCGCACCGAAGTCTTCCTCGAGCCAGTTGTCGGATGGCCCGCCCATGCCCACGGCGATGACACGGGGATGGGGCTCGGCGAGGACGACGTCGAGCGCCTGATGCGCGGCCCCGGCGCCGAGGTGAGGCGAGAGATCGGGGATCAACAGCGAGGAGATCCCGAAATCGGCTTCGGCTCGCTCGCAGCCCGCCACCACTCCCCCGAGCACCTCCGACCAGTCGGCCTGCCGTTCGACGATGTGGTAGCTCGACGACACGTGGAACTCGACGTGCACGGCCCCTTGCGCATGCGCCGTGCTCAGGTAGGCGTGGGCGATGTCGGCGAAGTCGTCGGCCGTGCGCAGCAGCCCGCAGACCCAGAAGTACCGATCGAGGAAATCCGGGAACCCATCGAAGCGAAGCCACTCGTTCACCCCGTCGACGTCGGAGGCGGGAGCGTTCACCCCATGGCGCTCGGCGAGTCGCAGCATCGTCGCCGGGTCGACACTTCCCTCGAGATGCACGTGGAGCTCGGCCTTGGGCAGGGCCCGGGCGAAGTCGGCGGGAAACGGGGTGGTCATCTCACCATCCTCGCTCACCCGTAGAGCCCGAGGAGCCGACCGGCGAAGATCACCACGGCGACCACGAGAACCGGTCGGATCACCTTCTCGCCGCCGGCCACGGTGATGTGCGCGCCGATGAAGCCGCCGAGCGCCAGGCCCGCAGCGAGCACGAGCGCCGGTGCCCACTCGACGTCACCGTTGATGATGAAGACCGGCAGCGCGAAGACGGTGAAGACGAACGTGACGATCACCTTGATGTTGTTGGCCACGACCAGGTCGACACCGGCCCTCGACAGGGCGACGATCAGCATGAGACCGACGCCGGCCTGGAAGGCCCCGCCGTAGAGCCCGATCCCGAAGAACACGATCGTGGTCAGCCAGGTGGGCCACTGGGGCCGATCCGCCATCGCCGCAACGTCGGGTTTGCGCAACGAGAGGATCAGGATCGGGATCATCACGAAGCCGAAGACCCGCTCGAACGTGTCGTCGGCCAGCTGCGAGACCACGATCGAGCCGATCAGCGAACCGACCACGGCCGGGCCGAGAATCCGTCCGATGCCGGCGAGGCCGGCCACACCGAGACGACGGAACGTGCTCGCCGCGCTGAACGAGTTGGCCAGCACCCCGACCCGGTTCGAACCGTTGGCCGTGTTGCCCGGCACGTCGGCAAACACGAGCAACGGCACGGTCAGCAACGAGCCGCCTCCCGCCATGGCGTTGATGACACCGGCGACGAGTCCGCCGCCGAGCAGCACCACGACATGGACGAATTCCATCGGCCGTACGGTACTGGCGCGGCCCGCCTACAGCTCGAAGGCGTCCTTGCCCATCTGTTCGCGGATCGGCACCACGGTCGGGTTCGTCATCGCCCGCCGTTGCCAGTTGGCGCCGTCGACCACGAGCGTGTGCCCGGTGATGAACTGCGCATAGGGGCTGGCCAGGAAGGTCGCGGCCCAACCGAACTCTCGACGGGTGCCGACACGCATCGCCGGCTGGAGGGCGTCCTTCTCCGGGTCGGCCCTCGCCAGGTTGCCCTGGATGTCGGCGGTCATGTCCTCGTGCGGGATCAGCCCCGGCACGAGACCGTTGACCTGGATGCCGTAGGGACCCCACTCGACAGCGAGGCTCTCGACCATGTTCTTCACTCCGGCCTTGGCCGCGGCCGAGTGGGCGAACCCCGGCCCGCCGGTCCAGGCGTAGGACGCGCCGATGTTGATGATGCTGCCGGGCGTGCCGGCGGCCAGGTGACGCCGGCCGAACTCCCGGGCCACGAAGAACGTGCCGTTGAGGGTGATGTCGACGACGGTGCGCCAGGCGTTGGGCGACATGTCCTCGGCCGGCACCGGGAAGTTGGCCGCGGCGTTGTTGACGCACACCTGCGGGAGCCCGAACGCGGCGTCGGCTGCGTCGAACGCGGCGGCGATGCTGTCGGGATCACGGATGTCGCAGACCACGGTCTCGACCGGCGCGCCGAGCTCCTCCATCGCCGCTCGACCCGCATCGAGATGCTCGGGCTTGCGGCTGGCGATCACGATCGAGGCGCCGAGCCGCGCGAACTCCTGCGCGATCCCCTTGCCGAGCCCGGTGCCGGCGCCGGTGACGAAGACCGACACGCCGTCGAAGGTGCCGTCGGGCAGTGCCGAGGCGCCGAGGGGCGGTGGGTGCGGGATGCCCTGCGTACGGTCGGTCATCGTCAGCTCCCCCGGTAGTTCGGCTCGCGCTCCTCGGCCCGGGCGGCCTTGAACTCGGCGAAGTCCTCGGACTTGTTGAGGAACGTCTGGTAGATCAGCTCGTCCTCCATCGACGAGCGGATCTCGGGGCGGCTGAGATGGCTGATCACCCGGCGGGCGAGCTTCACCGTCACGGCCGGCGAGGCCGCGATCTTCTCGGCCATCTCGCGGGCGGTGGCGTCGAGCTCGTCGGGGGCGACGATCCGGCTGACGATGCCGTGCCGGAGCGCTTCCTCGGCCGACAGACGGCGGCCGGTCAACACCATGTCGCTGACCAGGCCGTGGCCGCACATCTCGTAGAGCACGCCCATCCCGCCGGTGTCGGGAATCACGCCGTGCCCCACCTCGGGCAACATGAATCGAGCGCCCTCGGCGGCGATACGGATGTCGCACATCAGGGCGCGCTGGAACGAGCCGCCGATCGCCCACCCCTGGATCGCCACGATGATCGGCGCCTCGAGTTCCCAGATCTTTTGGATGCCCTTGTGTCCACGGGTCATCAGCTCGTGGTGGGTGAGCTCGGTCACGTTGTTGCCGATGGCGGCCACGTCACGGCCCGACGACCACGACTTGCCCTCGCCCCGCCAGATCACCGCCCGCACGGAGGGCGTTGCGATGAGCTCGTCGAAGATCTCGAAGAGTCGGGCGTCCATGTCGTCGTCGAACGCGTTGTGCTTCTCGGTGTTGTCGTTGGTGATCGTGGCGACGCCGCCGTCGATCTCGAGCCTGATCTTGTCGGTCACGGGCCCGATCTTGGCCGATTCGCCGCGTCGGGGCACGTCGGAGAGAATCGCCGGATGCAGATCACATCCCTCGGCAACTGTCCCTCCACCCTGCTCGAGGACATCATGGCGATCGACGGCGACTCGTTTCGCGACTATCTCGACGCCACCACCGCCGCCGGCTTCGACTCGGTCAGCCTCTACCCGTTCCACCTCATGTTCACGGGCGAGGGCGCCGCGCAGGCCGTCACCGACTCGGGACTCGCCGTGAAGGCTGTCGAGGCATCGATCGGTTGGACCAACGGCCCGAGCGACAACGTCACCGCCGAGATCGACGGACTCATCAGTGCCGGCCAGGACCTCGGCGCCCACATCGTCGGTGCGGCGTGCCTCGGCCCAATCGACGATCGGTCCGCGGCCGTCGAGGGGCTGGCGTCGATCGCCACTCGGGCCGCCGAGGCCGACATGGTGATCTCGCTCGAGTTCCTGCCCTGGACAGGCGTGCCCACCATGGCGGCGGCCAACGACCTGATCCTCGACGCCGGAGAGGTCAACGCAACGATCCTGCTCGACACGTTCCACTGGGTCCGCCAGCCCGGAGGCCCCGACCTCGACCTGTTGCGGTCGCTGCCCGGCGATCGGATCGCCTACGTCCAACTCTGCGAACCGTCGGCCGAGCCCGAGGTCGCCCTCGACGCGGTGGAGGACGAGGCGATGCACCGGCGTCGCGTGCCGGGCGCCGGCTCGGTCGACTTCGCGGCCATCTGGGACGCACTCGATCACATCGGCAGCGACCCGTTCGTGGCCGCCGAGGTCTTCAACGACGACCTCCTCTCGGGCGGACGCCACGCCATGGCCGCCACGGTCCACGACGCCTGCCGGGCGATCCTGCCGTCGTGACCGGCTGAACCGGGGCCGGCGTCAGCCGGCGAGGAGCGCTCGTACCTCGCAGGCGACGGCGTGACTCCCGATCGCCTCGGCCGCGGCCGCAGCATCGCCGATGACGGCTTCGTCCACAGGCCGGTCGAGCGCGGCCAGGACGGTCGGCAGCTCGTCGATCCGGTCAGCCCAGCGCAGCGCGATCGTGAGCCAGCGGGCGTGCGCCCCGGTCGGCTCCCGACGCAGGATCTGCACGAGCTCTTCCACGCCCTCCCGCCCCTCGCTCTCAGCCGCGAAGACCAGGGCGTAGAGGGCCGGAGGAAGCGGCTCGTCCAGCGGTGAGGTGTCGAGCAGTGCCCGAGCGCCCGCGGCATTGCCGGTAGCGGCCGCGGCCTCGATGGCGACCGCACGAAACGGCGCCGACCGCGGACGGAGCCGCTCCAACACCCGCTGCATGTCGGGGATTGCCGCCGGGTCACGCTGCCCGAGTCGGCCCAGCGCATCGCGGGCGTCGTCCTCGGCCTTCTCCCGCTCGTCCTGCGCCCGGCCGGACCGCAGCAGCGACATGTTGCTCAGCGCGATCCATCCGAGCACCAGCGCGCCGAACACGATCTCGATCGAGAGCAGCCACACCATGCCCACCGCGGCCACGGCGATGGAGACCATGGCCGCCCGGCGGGTGCGGGTCGTGCGGTCGCCGGGCAGGAGCTCGGCGAGGATGTGGCCGCCGTCGAGCGGGAGCACGGGGAACAGGTTGATGAGACCCCAGCCGACGTTGGTCCAGAGCGCCACGAGCACGAAGTAGCGGATATCGCCGGTGCCGGTACCGCCGGCGATCGCCACGCCGATCGCCGTGATGGCACCCAGCACGAATCCGGCGAACGGACCGGCGAACGACACACCGATCAGCTGCCTGCGACTCGGATCCGTCGGCGGCACCCACATGGTCGCGCCACCGAAGCCGTAGAGCTCGATCCGGGGGCTGGCGCCGAGACGGCGGGCCGCGAACGCGTGGCCGAGCTCGTGCCACATCACCGCTGCGCTCGCCACCACGATCCAGATGGCCAATCGGAAGAGCGTGATGTCGGGATACCAGCCGACGATGGCGATGAGGAGCAGGAAGGTCGGCTTCACCCGGGTGGGGAATCCCGCGATGTGCATCGTGGCGCCGGTGCCGGCGTCGGCGCGAAGCGGGATCATGGCGTCGCCGAGTCGTCGAGGGTCACGGGATCGCCGAGGGTCAGCGTTCCGCCGGAGACCACGCGACAGATCACGCCGGCGCGTCGTCGCATGGCGGTGCGGGCACCGTCGCCGATCTCCATGTCGAGCATCTTGCACGGCGCGGCGTCACGCACCACCTCGAGCTCGATCTCGCCGACCCGCCAGCGGTGCCCGGGTGTGCGAGGGATCTCGCCCTCGTCGATCGTGACGTTGCGTCGGGTCAGCAGCGGGTCGATGGGATGGCCGAACTTCGCCTCGGCGTCCGCCAGTTCGCTGAGCGACTGCACGCTCAGCTGCCGGTGCTTCGACCCGTGGTAGCGGTCACCGACGAGTCCCGCGGCGGTTTCGATTTCCGCCGACTCGACCGATTGCATACCGAGCCGTGTCGCCTTCGCGAGCTGGATGCCGACCACCTTCGGTGGGTTCGTCCCCCAGATGATCATGCCGCGCGTGCCGTCGACGGTGACCGGCGTCCCGGGCGCGATGTGGTCGGCGCCGATCGCAATGCCGGTCGCGGTGACGCGCAGGTCCGGCACACCGACAACGGCGGGCACCCCGGCCTCGTTGGCAACGATCGCCGTGTGGCTCTGTGCGTCACCATGCACCGCCACGATCGCGGCGGCCCGGGTCATCGCCACCACATCGGCGGGCGACGACGTTGCGAGGGCCAGGACGACCGGGCGCCGCTCGTCGATCGCATCGAGTGCGTCGTCGATGTCGACATGGAGTTCGCCTCGGCCGACGCCCGGGCTCACGCCGGTTCCGCGCGCCTCGCCGGTCGTCTGCATGCCGCAAGGCTAGGCCACCGCGGACGGATGCCGGACGGCGCCCGTGCCATCATGATCCATGGCCCTGCGGACCGTGTTGGCGATTCTGGCTGCCGGCGCGGCGGTCGTGGCGGCAAGCGTCCTCGTGTTGGTCTGGGCGGGCGATCGACTGCAGGACATGAGTCTCCGACCGGCACTGCCCGTGGAAGCCGGGGAGCCACTCGACCCCGCCGATGCCGCATGGCTCGATCCGGTTCCCGACCGCACGATCGTCGACCCGCAGGAGCTCGAGGCGGCGTTGACGCGGCTCAGCGCTGAGATCGCAACGACCCTCGAAGTCGTCGACCTCCACCCGCCGGCACCGCGGACGACACGGGTGCAGGTCCCCCGGGGCTGGGGCGAAACGAGCGACGTGTTGGTGCTCATCGGCGCGACACGACACGCCACGTTGGCCTCGCAGCCGGATCGTTGCGCGTTCCTCGACGACACCATGGGCGCGCTCGTGGCGACCGGGTGGCATCTGACCGTCGAACGGCGGGACGCGATCCAGACCGAGTACCCGATCGTCACCCCCGGGCCGGTCGACCTCACCGTCCGGGGCCGCTCGACAATCGGGGAAGTCGCCATCAGCGCACCCGCGTCCGGCGACTACCGGGTCGACCTCGCCGTCGATGCCGCCACGGCAGCCCGCGACGAGACCCAGGCCGCCTCAGAGGCGATCGGCCAGGCCGGCCCGCTCGACTGCGAATGAGCGAACGTCGCCCCGGGACACCCGGGCGTGACGAGTGTCTGACACCGGTGTGACGGGTCAGTTTTTCGGGAGGTCCTTGAAGGGGGTGTTCTTGTCGGGGCCGGGCTCGCGGGGCAGACCGAGGATGCGCTCGCCGACGATGTTGCGCTGGATCTCGTCGGTGCCGCCGTAGATCGAGGGGCCGGGCGAGAACATCGCCAATTCGCCGACGGACCCGCCGGTCGTCGGTTCGCTGTCGCCCCAGAGCATGCCGTCGGCGCCGAGGACCGACATCCCGACCTCGCGGAACTGACGGAACAGCTCGCTCATGTGGAGCTTGCCGATGTTGGGCTCGGCCCCGGTGCGCTGGTTCGGGTCCTTTGCGCGAAGCGTGCCGAGTCGGTTGATCTCGATCAGCGAGTAGAGCTTCACGAGTTCCTGACGCAGCACGGGATCGCTGATTCGACCCGACTTGGTGGCCAGGTCGACATAGTGCTGCCAGAGGCCGGGGCCGAGCGACGGGACGCCGCCCTCTGACCGTTCCTTCTTGGCGAAGTCGGTGACGGGCCGCTGCAGCGCCTTTCCCTTCTTGCCGGGGGTGGCCGTCTGCGGCTTCTTGCCGGCGGAACCGAGCGAGGCCCGCTCGAACATGAGCGTCGAGTTGGCGACGGCCCAGCCGTTGTTGAGGCCGCCGATCATGTGGGCGTCGAGCACCCGGGCTTCGTCGATGAACACCTCGTTGAACAGCGCTCGACCGGTCATCTCGGTGAGTGGACGCACGGTCACACCGGGCTGGTCCATCTCGAAGGCGAAGTAGCTGATGCCCTTGTGCTTCGGGGCGTCGGGGTCGGTACGGGCGATGAGCATGCCCCAGTCGGCGACCTGCCCGCCGGAGGTCCACACCTTCTGCCCGGTGATGATCCACTCGTCGCCGTCCTTCTCCGCCTTGCAGCCGAGGCCGGCGAGGTCGGATCCGGCGCCGGGCTCGGAGAACAGCTGGCACCAGCCCACCTGGCCGGTGAGGATCGGCGGGACGAACTCGTCGATCTGTTCCTGCGTGGCGTGGGCGGCGATGGTCGGCGCGGCGAGCATCCAGCCGAGACCGGACGACGGCGGACCCATGACCTCTCGTTCGGCCATCACGGTGTTGACCACGGCGGCGAGGTCGCGGCCCCAACCCTTGCCGCCGGCGTTCGCCGGGAGGGTCGGGTGGGCATAGCCGGTCGGCGCGAGACGCTCCCACCACTGCTCGACGGTGAGGCTCTCGTCCCAGTTCTCGTCGAGCCAGGCGTCGAGCTCGGCGCGGACTTCTTCAGCGGAGGGCAAAGGCGTGCTCATGCCCTGATGTTAGCGAGCGTTCACTTCCAAGAGAAGCCCCACATGCCATTCCGTTCCGGAGTGAGAAGGTCGCGCTGAGCGCGCCTTCCTCGGTTAAGAAGCCCCGCAGTAGGCGTCAGCAGTCGGGTTCGTCGCAGGGGTGACACTCGGCTTGGAGGGTCACGTGGGCGATGCCCTCCTTGGCCAGTGCGTCGGTGAGACGGCGGGTCACCTGCTGGGCGTCGTGGAGCTGGTCGGTGTCGACCTGCACGTGCCCGGTGAGGCTGAGCGTGTCGCCGTCGAGCGCCCGCACGTGCAGATGGTGCACGTCGGACACGAGCGGGTCGGCCACGAGCATCGCGTGGAGCTCGTCGAGGTCGACGCCGGGCGGCACCCCGTCGAGGAGGACCCGCAGCGAGGTGCGGGCCAGCCGCCACGCCGACCACACGATCAATGCGGTGACGACGACCGAGGCGACGGGGTCGACCCAGTCCGCGTCGGTGAACAGCACCACCGCTCCCCCGACGAGGACGACGAGCGACCCGAGTGCGTCGGCGATCAGGTGCAGGACCGCTCCCTCGACGTTCAGCGAGTGGCCGTGTCCGGCGTGGAGCCACCGGGCGCTGAACCCGTTCACCGCCAGACCGACGGCCGCGAGGATCACCACGCCGAGGCCGTCGACGTGATGCTCGCCGTCGATGCGGCGGATGGCCTCGAACACGATCAGCACTGCGCCCCCGCTCAGCAACACGGCGTGGGCCAGACCCCCGAGGGCGTCAGCGCGCCGCAGGCCGAAGGTGTAGCTCGCCGATGACGGTCGGGCGACGAGGCCTGCGATGCCGACCGCCAGGAAGAGCGAGATGACGTCGCTGGCCTGATGAACCGAGTCGGCCAGGAGAGCCAACGAACCGAAGGCGATCGCCCCGACCACCTGCACGACGAGCAGCACGGTGTTGGCCCCGGCCGCAACGGCCAGGTCGCGCCGCGCCCCGTTCGGCGCCCCGTGTTCGTGCTGGTGATCGTGGGTGTGGGCCACGCGGTGACCCTCCGGTCAGATCGGCTGCGGCGTGTTCAGGAACGAGACGTTGTCGAGCAGGATCTTCTTGCGGTCGGCGTCGTCGAATTCCTTGAGCTCGACGAGATAGTCGAGCGGGGTCGGCAGACCCTCGATGTGGGGCCAGTCGGATCCGAAGATCACGTGGTCGGCGCCCATCAGTTCGGCGACCTCGTTGACGTCGTCCTCCCAGAACGGGTTCATCCACACATGGTTCTTGAAGGTGTCGGTGGGATGGTCGTTGAACCAGCCGAAGCTCTTCTTCACCGTCTGATCGAACTTGCGGAACATCGGTGCGAGGAAGTCGGAGCCGTTCTCGACCGACGCGAAGCGCAGGTTGGGGAACCGGTCGAAGATCTTCTGGAAGACCGCTTGGATGAGCCAGTCCTGGGCAGCCCGCTCGATGGAGAAGCTGCCGATCGACGGTCCGCCGTAATTGCCCTTGCTGATGCCGGCCGCCGAGAAGCGGTTGTCGGCATAGCCCTGGGTCGAGTAGCCGGAGTCGGACGCGTGGATGACCAGTGTGACGCCGGCCTCGTTGATCCGCGACCAGACCGGGTCGAAGTACGGGTCGAACGGCGACTTCGTACCGGTCGGGGTCGTGACCGCAGCCGGACGCATCACGAGCACTCGCGCCCCCAGGGCGATGACCTTGTCGACCTCGGCGGCCGCGGCGTCGACGTCGCCCAGGCAGAGGTAGGGGGCGCCGTAGATGGTGTCCTTGTAGTCGTAGCCCCAGTCGTCGAGCAGCCACTGGTTGAACGCCGACATCATCGCCGAGCACGCCTCGACGTCTTCCTTGATGAGCTCCTCGTAGAGCACACCCAGGGTCGGGAAGAGCCAGACAGCCTGGAGACCCTGGGTCTTGATGAGCTCCACCCGGGCGTCGTTGTTCACGTAGTAGTCCGGCAGCGGCTCGCGCTCCTTGAGCATGTCGAGCGGGCTGCGACCGAGCGGGTTGCCCTTGAAGTACTCGTGGAGGGCGCCGGGCATGGCGACGGGATCCCACGTGGGATTCACCACCGCATGGCTGATCCGGCCGCCCACCAGGTGGTACTTGCGGCCGTCCTGCTCGACCCACTGGACCACGCGCGGCTGCATCTCGGCAGGCACATGGCGGGTGAAGGCGTCGATCGCCTCGTAGAAGTGGTTGTCGGCGTCGAAGGGGAGATAGTCGAGATCTTCCGGAGTCATGCCCCCACGTTAACGCGCCGCTACAACGGACCCCAGTTGGGCTCCCGGCGCTCGCCGAACGCCCGCATGGCCTCGGTCATGTTGCCCGTGAACGTGCCGAGCACCTGCTGGCGATTCTCGAGCTCGACGGCATGACGGATCGACGGGGCATCGATGTTGGCCCACAACCCTCGTTTCGTGAGCCACAGGCCGTATTCGTTCTGCTTGGCGAGCTGGCGGGCGTAGTCGAGCGCGGCCTCGACATGCGTGCCCTCGGGGACGAGCCGGTTCAGCAGACCGATCTTGTCGGCCTCCTCGGCGCCGACGTGGCGGCCGGTCAGCATCATGTCCATCGCATGGCCCGACCCCACGAGTCGGGGCAGGAAGTAGCTGGTGCCGATGTCGCACGAGGTCAACCCGACATTGATGAAGACGGACCCGAAGTAGGCCGTTGTGTCAGCCACTCGCAGATCGCTGGCCAGCGCGAGGGCGAGCCCGCCGCCCACCGCGGCACCGTGCACCGCCGCGACCACGGGCTTGTCGCACTCGTGGACGGCCATCATGAAGTCGACGATGTGTTCCTGGCTCCGGTAGACGCTCCCCACCGGGCCGCGCCCCTCCGCGTCGGGCGCCGGGCCACCACCGCCCTTGAGGTCGGCCCCCGCGCAGAATCCGCCACCGGCGCCGGTCAGCACGATCGCCCGGGCGTCGCGGTCCCGATGCAGCTCCTTGAACGCGGCGATGCCGTCGCTCACCAGGTCCATCGAGAGGGCGTTGCGCCGGTCCGGACGGTCGAGGGTGACGACGGGGACCGCAGGGTCGGATCGGTCGATGGTGACGAAGTTCTCGCGCTCGGATTCGCTCATGTCGTCGGACACTAGACGCAGGCGCTACGTTTTCTCTTCGTGCCGAACGCAACCGTCACCACCGCTGAACTCCAGGCCAACCCGTTGAAGCGGGGCACCAAGGTGCGCCTCGTCGACGACATCCCGGGCTACCCCGCGGGCAGCAAGGGCAAGGTCGCCGTCGCCAACGGCTTCACGTGGCAGCGCTACTGGGTTCGCTTCGCCGACGGCGAGAGCATCGGCCACATCGACCACTCGAGCCTGGTCAGGGCGAAGGACTACGACCGCTTCCTCGTCCAGCGCGAACGCGAAGCCATCGAAGCCGAAGCGGCGGCCGAAGCCGCGGCGGCAGCAGCCGAAGCGGGCGGCGACGAGGCAGCCGCCGGCGGCGGTGCCGCATCCGGCGGGGGCGTGCAGGTCAACGGGGTCACGATCCCGCAGCGCCTGCTCGACATGAGCGCAGCCGCTCGGGCACGCCTCGGCGCCTAGCGTTCTCCAACCACACCGTTCCGGCGTCAGCGGGTTCGCGGTTCAGCGAGTTCGCGGTTCGATCCGGGTGCCGCTCGAGAACGAGTCGGCGCCGGCCGCGAGCACCGACACGTCGGTGCCGGTGGTGAGGATCGATGGCGCCATGGCGAGGGCGTTGAGCCGGCCCATGTCGTTGGCCGCCCAGATGGCCCGCAACGTCCCCTGCACCGCGACCGGCGGCTGGGCGGCGATGGCGTCGGCGACCCACTTGGCCCGCTCGTGCAGCTCCGCGGCCGGGCAGACCTCGCTGACCAAACCGATCCGGTGGGCGGTCTCGGCCGACATGCGTTCGTGGTTGCCCAGCAGCGAGAGTCGAAGGATCTCCCCCAGCGGCATGCGTTGGAGCATCTTCATCGGTTCGTACACCGCGGCCATGCCGTAGGTGACATGGGGGTCGAAGAAGGTCGCGTGGTCGGCGGCGATGATGATGTCGGCCTCGGCCAGCATGTAGAACGCTCCGCCGGCCGCCATGCCGTTGACGGCGCAGATCACCGGCTTCCACAGGTCGCAGGCCTTCGGTCCGAGATTGTCGCCCGGATCGTCGTACATGTAGTCGTTCGAGGTGCCGTAGAGCCCGCCGCCCTCGTCGAGGGCGGTGAACTCGCCCTCGTTGCGGTCGATGCCCACGCAGAAGGCCTTCTCCCCCGCCGCCGTGAGCACGATGGCGCGGACGTCGTCGTCGCGGCGAAACGCCTGCCACGTCTCGCGCATCTCGCGTTCCATCGTGGGACTGAACGCGTTGTAGGCCTGCGGCCGGTTGATGGTGACCCAGGCGACGTGCCCGTCCATCTCGACGGTGAGGGTCTCCAACTTCGACGGGTCGACGTTCTTCGGGGCGGGGCTCATGGGGTCCAATCTCTCAGGCGACGAACGGCTTCGGCCACATCGGCCTCGCTGCCGGCGAACGAGAATCGCACGAAGTGGTGCCCATGGGCCGGATCGAAGTCGACGCCGGGCGTGGCGGCGATGCCGAGTTCGTCGAGCCATCGGGCGCAGAGGGCCTGCGAATCGTCGTGCAGATGGTCGGTCCGGGCCCACACGTAGAAGGCGCCGTCGGCGGGGGCGAGACGGTCGATCCCGGCTGCCGGCAGCCCCTCGAGCAGGATCTCCCGGTTGCGGGCGTAGCGGCCGATGTTGGCCTCACATTCGTCGTGGCTGTCGAACGCGGCAAGCGCCGCCAACTGCGAGAGCGTCGGCGCGGCGATCGTGGCGTTCTGGCCGATCCGGGTGAGCGCGGGGCGCAGGGCGGCGGGAGCGATCAGCCACCCGAGCCGCCACCCGGTCATCGAGAAGTACTTCGAGAAGCTGTTGACCACGATGGCATCGGGGTCGAACCGCAGGGCTGTCGGGGCGGCCGCTCCGTAGGTGATGCCGTGGTAGATCTCGTCGGAGACGAACCAGACGTCGTGGTCGCGGCACCATGCGGTGATCGCCGCCATGCGATCGGCGTCGAGCATCGTGCCGGTCGGGTTCGAGGGCGACGACAGCACGAGTCCGTCGACCGGACCCAGCGCGTCGAGTTGGGCAACGGTGGGTTGGAAACGGGTCTCGATCGTCGTCGGGAGATCGACCACCTCCACTCCCAGCACCTCGAGAGCGTTGCGGTAGCACGGGTAACCCGGCGAGGGCACCACAACCCGGTCGCCCGGGTCGAACGCCGCCATGAAGGCCGAGACGAACGCACCCGATGCCCCGACGGTCAACATCACCGCGTCGGGGTCGACGGCGGCGCCGTACCAGTCGAGATAGTGCTCGGCGATCCGTTCACGGAGCGGCTCGATACCGGTGGCCGTGGTGTAGCCGAGCACGTCGTCGTCGAGGGCGGCGTGTGCCGCCTCGATCACCGGACGAGGCGCGGGGGTGGCCGGTTGTCCGACCTCGAGATGCAGCACTTCATGGCCTTGCGCGACCCGCAGCTCGGCGGCGCGCATCACCTCCATCACGTAGAACGGCGCGATGTCGGCGCGGGCGGCGGGGGCGCGGGTCATCGCGGCCGGGTCAGCCACGACCGCAACGCCACCTCGACGGCGTCGGGTTGCTCGGGCAACAGGGCGTGGCCGGCGTGCTTCACCAGCACCATGGACGCGCGATCGCCGAACTCCTCGCAGATGCGCTCGGCGTTCTCGGGCACGGCCATCACGTCGTCCTCCGGCTGGACCACGAAGAGGTCCTTGCCCCCTGCCCCCCACCAGTGCTCGATCGGCTGCTGAGCTGTGGCCAGGCCCTGACACGCGGCCACCGCACCGTGCCAGCCGTCGAACCAGACCGACGCGTCGTTGCCCGGGGCGAAGAAGGCGAAGCCCACCGCGGCGAGGTGTTCCTCGTCGGGCGCCTCGATGTCGAACACCTTCTGGAGCGCCGCCTCGGCATCGGCCGACGGGCGCACGAGACCGCCGCAACACAGCAGCACCACGCTGTCGATCAGGTGCGGGTACTCGGTCGCGGTCATGCGGGCGACCCGGTTGCCGAAGGCATGGCCCACGATTGTCACCGGGCCGCGGGCGACCGCGTGGATCACCGCCGCCGCGTCGGCGGCCAGGTCGGCCATCGACAGCGCCGTCAGGTCGCCCGTGGACCCGCCGATCCCCCGGGGCTCCGGATGGATCGCGTGATAGCCGGCGCGGGCCAGGCGCCGGGCGAGGTCGTCGAAGTCGGCAGCACCGCGCCCGAGCGACGGGAGCATCAACACGGGCTCGCCATCGCCGTACTCGTGCACCTCGATGGGCCCGGCCGGGCCGGCGACGGTGGTCGTGCGCCGCAGCCCCGAGGCGGTGTGGGCGCTGTCGGCCATCGTGGCGATCGCCGCCACTTCGGGGTCGGGCGTGGGATCGGCCTCCAACGACCGACCCAGGAACCGCAGGGCATCGACCGTTCGAGGGCCGAGCGTGCGGCCGACATGGTTGCCGCCCCGCACCGAGCGGTACTCGTGACGCAGGCCGATGTCCCACATGCGCCGATGGAGCGCTTCGGCGCCGTGATGCAGGTCGAGCAGATCCTCGTCGCCGCACTCGAGATAGACGGCGAGCCCCGACGCCGCGATGTCGACGGCACGGTCCTCCATCACCGCGAGGGGATGGTTGTGACGGAACGCGGCGGCGTCGACCGGGTCGCCGAACACCTCGGCGTAGGCCCCGAGGCGATACGAACGGTCTCGCCGCGAGACGTCGTCCCACTCGGCCGCGACCTCGATCGCCGGTTCGATGGCGAGCACGGCGGCGAAGCGTTCGGGATGCCGGAACCCGACCCGCAGGGCACCCATGCCTCCCATCGAGATCCCGCCCACCGCAGCGACTCCGCTACCGTGCTCGGCCCGCACATGGGGCAGGAGCTCCTCCACCAGCATCGACTCCCAGGCCGAACGCTCCCCGATCCCGTCGAGCCAGAACGATCGGGTCGAGTGCGGCATCACCACCGTCATCGGAGGGAGCGATCCCTCCGACCAGCACCGATCGAACGCGGGCGTGGTGCGCGGCGCGAACCGGTCGGGTCCGTCACCGCCGTGCAGCCAGAGCAGCACCGGCGCCCCGTGTTCGATCCCGTCCGGCACGAGTAGGTCGTATGTCAACGGAGACGTCACGAGTCCGCTCACCATCTCCTGACGGGACAGCACCGATTCACTCATGGCTGTGATCCTGCCACGACGGGCCGAACCACCCCCACCGGAGCGCCCGGGGCGGGAAGGGCCCTCCGACCCAGGCCGGGCCGAAACCGGATCCGTACACTTCTGACCGATGTCTGAACCGGATTCTCGCCGAATTCCGTATCAGCCCGCACTCGACGGGCTGCGAGCCATCGCGGTCCTCGGCGTGATCGCCTACCACGCCGGTATCGACTGGATGCGCGGAGGCTTCCTCGGCGTGTCGACCTTCTTCACCCTCTCGGGCTTCCTCATCACCGCGTTGCTCGTCCGCGAGCACGTGAACAACGGCGCCATCGCCCTGCGCCGGTTCTGGAGCCGTCGCTTCCGCCGCCTCCTCCCCGCCGCGATCGTCACGATCATCGCCACCGTCTTCCTCGTGGCCGCCATCGGCGACGACTCACAGCTGTCGCGTCTCCGGGTCGACGCGCTCGCGTCGCTGCTCCACTTCTCGAACTGGCGGTTCGTCGCCGCCGGCGACAGCTATGGCGCACTGTTCGAGAGCCCGTCCTACTTCCGCCACTTCTGGTCCCTGGCCGTGGAGGAGCAGTACTACCTCGTCGTGCCCGTGCTGATCGCCGGCGCGCTCCGCCTTGCCGGCGGTCCGTCGCGGCGCTTCCGCATCGGCCTCGCCGTGGTGGTCGCTGCGGCCCTCGCCTGGCCGGTGCTCCTCCTCGCCAACGGCGCATCGACCGACCGCATCTACTTCGGGACCGACGGCCGGCTCGGAGAACTCCTGGTCGGTGCCGCGCTCGCCCTCTGGTGGACGGGCCGCGATCAGCAGATCGTGTCGGAGGGAGCTCGGTCGCTCGCCCTCGACGCGGCGGCCGTCGGCTCGATCGTGGCGATGGCGTGGTGGTGGACCACCGCCCAGCCCGGCGATCGCTTCCTCTACCAGGGCGGCCTCGCCCTCCATGCCGTGCTGACCTCGGTGGTCATCGTTGCCGTCGTGAACCCCCACGGTCTCCTCCGGCGGGCACTGGGCGCGCCGGCGCTCGTCTCGGTCGGCGTGATCTCCTACGGGATGTATCTCCTGCACTGGCCGATCCTGCTGTGGCTCGGCCACGCCACCGAACTCGATCCGGTCGGCCGATTCGTCGTCGGGACCGGTCTCAGCATCGTCGCCGCCCGGGCGATGTACGTCGCCGTCGAGCGACCGATCCGCAGCGGCCGCCTCGCCCCCCGGGCGGCGCCCTGGACGGCCATCCCGGCCACCGCAACCGCTGCGCTGCTTATCTTCGCGGTGTCCGCCTGGCGCCAGCCCGAGCAGGCCCCGATCGACTTCGCCGCCGCCCAGGCGCAGCTCGACGAGCTCACCGCCACGCCCACCGACGGCATCGAGACCGACGTTGCCGGCGCCATCGAGCTCGCGCCGGAGGCCGCCGAACGCCAGGTTCCCCAGGTCGCCGCGTTCGGGGATTCCACCGCGCTCATGACCGGGCTCGGACTGGCCCAGTGGGCGGCGGAGCATCCCGACCGACTCGAGATCGTGCGGGGTGACGCCAAGTTGGGCTGCGGTCTACTCACGGGCGGCACGCGCCGGCTCGAAGGCCGCGAGTTCGTCGTCCCCGAAGCGTGCGACCAGTGGCTCGAAGACTGGCTGGCCGCCCTCGACGCCAACCAACCGGTCGACGCCGACGGGGTCCCGATCCCACTCGACGCGGCCGTCGTGCAGCTGGGAGCATGGGAGATCGTCGACCACCAGCTCACGGCCGGCGCACCCTTCACGTCGATCCTCGACGCCGACCATGCCGCCCAGCAAGAAGCCCGCCTGGCCGAGACGATCGACGCCCTCGCCGAACGCGCCGAACGGGTCATCCTGATCGCACACCCCGACGTCGGCGAGGCCCGTCTCGCCGCATTGCCGTCGGGCGTCTCCTATCCGGAGTACGACCCCGCCCGTTCCGCCCGCTGGAGAGACATGCTCACCGCAGCGGCCGAGTCACCCGTCGTCGACATCGTCGACCTGGCGTCGCACATCGACACCCTGGGCACCGACGACCTCCGTATCCGACCCGACGGCGTGCACTTCAGTCAGGAGACCGGCGCCGAGATCGCCGAGTGGCTGGGTCCCGCGATCCTCGCCGTCGTGGGCGAGGTCGAGACGGCCGACGATCCGCCGACCGTGCCCACGTCCACTCCGACGTCCGAGCCCGTGCCGCCGCAGCGGATCCTCTTCGCCGGCGACTCGCTGATGCTCGACGCCTCCTTCGCGCTGCTGGCGGTGCTCGACACCGCCGCACCGGCGGTCGAGGGCGAGTTCGTCGGCCAGGCGACCCGGGCCCGGACCGCAGAGCAGCGAAGTGAGTGGCTCCGGCTGGTCGAGGAGTTCGATCCCGACGTCGTCGTCGAGTACTTCGGCTACTGGGAGTTCGCGGCCGCCGGATTCTCCAACCCCGGGATCGGGTCCGACGGGTTCGACGAGGTCTACCGGCGCGAAGTGCTCGATCCCTGGTTCGACGAACTCGAGGCCCTCGAGACCGACGTGATCGTGCTCGGCGCCGCACCGAGCGGCAATCCCACGGTCGACCCCAACATCGACATCGCCCTCGACATCGTCGCCGCCGTGGCCGCCGAGCGGCCCTCGGTGGTCTTCCTGGCCACGGCGGAGGTCCTGGCCCCCGACGGCCACACCCACTTCCTCACCGACCCGCGCACCGGGGAGACCGAACGGGTCCGCCGCCTCGACGGCCTCCACCTCTGCCCCGATGGCGCCGAACGAGTCGCCGACCTGCTCGTCGATCACCTCGGCGCCACCTACGACCTTCGATTCGATGCCGACGCCGCGGTCACCGGCTGGAGGGTCGGCGAGTGGCGCGAAGCGCTGCCGGTCGACCTGGCCCGGGAGTGCCCCCCGGTCGCTCCCTAGCATCGCCGGCGTCGCCCGCCGCGCCCATCAGCGGTACGGTGTGCGCCCGTGGCACGGCTCTACGGGATCTGCGGCGGCTCCGGCGCGGGCAAGACGACGCTCGCCGTCGAACTGATCAACCGCCTCGGCCGTGACCGGGTGTCGGCACTCGCCTTCGACGCCTACTACCGCGACCTCTCCCACATCTCGATGGCCGAACGGATGGCGGTCAACTACGACCACCCCGACTCGCTCGACAACGAGCTGTTCGCCACCCACCTCGCCGAGCTGCGCGCGGGTCGCGACATCGAGGTGCCCGAGTACGACTTCGCGACCCACACCCGCACCGGCGCGTCGATCCGGGTCGAAGCCCGCGACATCGTGGTCGTCGAGGGGATCCTGCTCTTCTGCTTCCCCGGCATCCACGACCTGCTCGACCATTCGGTCTTCATCGACGTGCCCGAACACGTGCGACTCGAACGCCGAATCCGGCGCGACGTCGCCGAGCGGGGCCGCGATGCCGACGACGTCCGCCGCCAGTTCGCGGAGTTCGTCGCACCGATGCACGACGAACACGTGCAGCCCCACCGCCGCCGTGCGGATCGGGTCATCGGCCTCGAAGAGGATCTCTCCAACGTGGCCGACGAGCTCGTGGGGAAGCTCGCGGTCTGACGAGCTCAGCGGGTGAAGGCGCCGACGGTCTCGACGTGGGACGTGCCGGGGAACATGTCGACCACGGTCATCCGGTCGAGGGTCATCCCTCCGTCGACGAGCCGCCGGGCGTCCTTGGCGAAAGCCGAGGGGTCGCAGCTGACCAGCACGAAGAGGTCGGGTTCAGCCCGGAGCAGGGCGGCCACGCCCTCTTTGCCGAGCCCTTCGCGGGCCGGGTCGGCGATCACCACACCGGCCGGGGTGGGGCGCCAGCGTTCGACCGATGACTTGATGATCTTGGCGTCGAGGCCTTGGAGGTTGACGCGAGCGTCGGCGATCGAGTCCTTGCCCCGCTCGATCGCGTGTACCGCCCGCTCGGCACCCACCGTGCCGGCGAAGATGCCGATCCCGGAGTAGGCATCGACCAGCGGCCCATCGGTGCCGAGCGCGGCGACCATCTCGGCGACTTCGTCGACGAGGGCGTCGACGCCCGCCGGGCGGTTCTGGAAGAAGGAACGGGCTGACACGCGCCAGCGGCGCCCGCCGGCCTCTTCGTGGATCCAGGCTCGTTTGCCCTGCGCCAGTTCGTCGGTGCCGACCAACAGCACGTCGTCGGGTACCTCGACGCCGAAGGTGCTGCCTTCGACCATCACGAGCCGATCACCGGTGCGGTTGCCCACCCGGATCGTCACCTCGGTGGCGTCGCCGAAGCGACCGTCGACGAGGATCTGCTCGGCGATGGGGTCGACGGCGTCGCACACCTCGGGCACGACGATGTCGTGTGACCCACGAATGCGGTAGCCGGCCCGACCGTCGATCACTGCGGCGCGCACCGTGGTGCGACCCTGATCGTCGTCGAGTGACCGCAGCGCGGCGTGAGGGGCATCGACCTCGGCCCGCACGAGCTGGTCGATCACCATCGACGACTTCATGCGCAGCTGGGCATCGTCGGCGACGTGGAGGAGGTCGCAGCCGCCGCACCCCTCCATCTGGTGGGTGCAGGGCACCGGCACCCGTTCGGGCGACGGCTCGAGGACGGTGACCACCCGGGCGCGAGACCACCGCTTGTCGACACGGATCAGCTCGACCGTCACGGTCTCACCGGCCAACGCGCCTTCGACGAAGACGATTCGGCCATCCTCGGCTCGGGCCACGCCGGCACCATCTCGCGCCGTCGCGGAGACATGCAGTTCCACAGCCAGGACGGTATCCACGCCGTGCTGTTGCTCCTCCTGCGGTGCCGCGGCGCGATTAGGGTCCAGCGTGTGAACAGGCCCATCGAGATCGCCCCGTCCATCCTGCCCGCCGACTTCGCCCGACTCGGCGAGGAGTGCGTCGACCTCGAGAAGGCCGGCGCCCATCGCATCCATTGGGACGTGATGGACGGCGTGTTCGTGCCGAACATCACCGTCGGCCCCGACGTGGTCAAGAGCATCCGTCCGCACCTGACGATCCACTTCGAAGCCCACCTCATGGTGATGAAGCCCGACGAGATCGCCCCGCTCTACATCGAGGCCGGGTGCGAGACCGTCATGGTCCACGCCGAGGCCTGCACCCACTTGCACCGCTCGCTCAACAACATTCGCAAGCTCGGTGCCCGCAGCGGCGTCGTGCTCAACCCCCACACGCCGGCCGCGATCCTGCAACACGTGCTCGATCAGACCGACCACATCCTCATCATGACCGTCAACCCCGGCTTCGGCGGCCAGGCGTACATTCCGCTGACCGAAAAGATCGCCGAACTCAAGACGATGGTCGACGCCGGTGGCCACGACATCGACATCGAGATCGACGGGGGCATCAGCGCCACGACGATCGGCGAGTGCGCGGCGGCCGGCGCCAACGTCTTCGTGAGCGGGTCGGCCCTCTTCAAGTACGACGACCGGGCCGCCGGGGTGGCCGAACTCACGTCGATCGCCGAAGCCGCCCGATGACGACCCTCGCGGAAATCCGCCGGTTCCCGGTGAAGTCGTTCCAGACCGGGCTGGTCGAGACGGCCGACCTCGGGGCCGAGGGCATCCTCGGCGACCGCTTCCTGGGCCTCCGCGAAGTCGGGACCGATCGGGTCCTCAGCGCCAAGGCTCCTCGCATCGGCGAACGGCTGCTGACGTTCACGGCCGAGTTCGTGGCCGCGCCCACGCCGGGGCAACCGATGCCCGCCGTCACGATGACGATCGACGGCGCGACCGTTTCGTCCGACGACCCGGCCGCGGTCGGCGCGGCAGCGTCGGCCGCCCTCGACCTCGAGGTCGAGCTGGTGACCGCCGGCGCCGGCCCGATGACCTACGCGTCGGAATGGCCCGACATCGGCGAGGGCTTCGCCCTGTCGGGAATCGAGATCGATCTTCCGTCCGCACTCGCCGAACGGGGCAGCTTCGCCGACCTCGAACCGCTCCACATCCTCACCACGGCGAGCATCGACCACATCCAGGCCCTCGCCCCCGACAGCGCGATCACCAGCGACCGCTTCCGGCCGAGCCTGCTCGTCGACTGTGGCGACGAGACCGGTCTGGTGGAGAACGCATGGGAGGAGCGCACCGCCCGCATCGGCGGCGCCACCATCCGTTTCGGGTCGACCGCCCCGCGCTGCGTGATGACCACCCGCGCCCAACTCGGGCTCCCCCGCGACAAGACTGTGCTGCAGGCGATCGCCGCAGAGAACAAGCGACCCTTCGGCGGATTCGGCGACTTCCCGTCACTGGGGATCTACGCCGAAGTGGTCGAACCGGGCCCGATCGCCGTGGGCGACACCCTCGAATTCATCTGAGCGTTCATCGGGAAGGAGCATCGCGATGACGAGTCGGCGGACACGACCTCGTCGGCTGCTCCTTCCCGCGACGGTCGTTGCGCTCGCCCTGTGCGCGGCGGGATGCGGCGACGGTGGTGGTGGTGGTGCCGCAACCGGCAGCGCCGAGGTGCAGGGGTCGACGACCAGCGGCCCGGCCGAACCTGTCGGCGGCCTCGATGCCGGTCTGGCCGCGGCCGTCGAGTGGGCCGACCGGCCGGTCGCGCAGATCCTGGCCGACGGCTTCGACACGGAGGCCTGCCGGGCCGAGGCGACGGGCGCCGACGGCGACGCCGCGTGGGTCGGCGGGCTCGGATGGGCCTTCCTGTCGCTTCCGCTGGAGATCACCGAACGCGAGCGGCTCGGGGAACTCCTCCCCGTCGTCGAGCTGACGGGTGACGAGGTCTTCGACGGACCCGAGTTGGGCTACACCCCGACCCACGCGTGGATCCACGAGCTCGATCGCCCGATGCTCGACGCGCTGGCCGCGGCCGGCGGCACGGATGACCTCGACGGCGTCGAGGTCGTGCTCGGCCTGGACCCCACTGATCAGGGCCGCAACGGCACCGAGCCGGTCCGGCTGGCGTTCGCGTCGTTCGCCTGGCTGCTGGTCGACGGTGAGGTCATCCCGTTCAACCCCGACTGCTTCTGGCCGCTGAGCTTCCTCCGAGAGATCGGCGAGCCGCACGAGGAACTTCCCGGCATCCGCACCGATCCGCTTCGTCGGGCCGAGATCGCGGGCCTGACCGCCGACCTCTTCGACCCGACGCGATGCCTCAACCTCGAACCGGAGCTCAGCACCCTACGAGTCGGTTTCGGAGGGAGCGACGTGGGTCTGGCCTTCGGCCCGTGGCCGGCCGATGCCGGGACGTTCGCCGACATCGAGATCGCCGACTGGACGGTGCTACCGCCGGTCGACGAAGACCCGCCGACCTTCCTGGAGAGCCGCGGCCAGGGCTTTCCCCGCGGCGTCGGGCTCGACCCCGACGGGTGGCTCCTCACCTACACGATGACCGACGGGCGTCCGGTCGTGCACACGATCTTCCATGCCGACCCGGTCGTGGGCCTGCACATCTGGAGCGATGTGGAACCCCGGATCGGGTCGGGACCGTGCTTCGACGCGCGACAGCTGATCGCATTCCGCGAGTTCGTCGACGACACCGTGCCCGATCGACCGGCCTGGGACCTCACCCCCGTCGTGGAGGGAAGCGAGGCGATCATCATGGACACGATCACCCTGCTCCGCACCGACGAGGCCGCCCGGGCGCGGTTCCACGAATGGACGCCGTGCACCTACAAGCTCTGCGAGTTCGACGGAACCGTGGACCGCTGACCTCCGAAGAGGGTCAGATCATCTCACCGCGCTTGACGATGACATGGTCGATGATGCCGTATTCCTTGGCCTCTTCGGCCGTGAACCAGCGGTCGCGATCGGAGTCGGCTTCGATCTGCTCGACGTCCTGACCGGTGTGGAAGGCGATGCGCTCCTGGAGGAGACGCTTCGTGTAGGCCATCTGCTCGGCCTGGATCGCGATGTCGGTGGCCTGGCCCTGCACGCCGCCGAGGGGCTGGTGCATCATGATGCGGGCGTGAGGCAGGGCGTAGCGCTTGCCGGGGGCACCGGCGCAGAGCAGGAACTGCCCCATCGAGGCACCGAGGCCCATGCAGATCGTGCCGACTTCGCAGTCGACGAACTGCATGGTGTCGTAGATGGCCATGCCGGCGGACACCGAACCGCCGGGCGAGTTGATGTAGAGCCAGATCGGCTTTTCCTTGTCCTGACCCTCGAGGTAGAGGAGCTGGGCGGTGATGTAGTTGGCGATCTCGTCGTTGACGTCGGTGCCGAGAACCACGATCCGGTCTTGCAGGAGTCGGTGGAAGATCTCGACCTGGGGGTTGGCCAGCCCGCTGGCGGCCATGAACTGAGCGTTCTCGGGGAGCTGCGTCATGGAGCGAAGGGTACCGTCATCCGTCGCTACCCTGGCGGCACTCGCCGGTGAAGGGTGTCCCACATGATCACCACGCAGCGTTCCTCCCATGGCTTCGTGCACGAGGTCGAGATCGGTGCGTCGGTGGCGGCGGTCCGCGAGGTCCTCGCCGACCTCGATGCCCAGGCCGAGTTCCACCCCCTGATCGAGTCGATCGAGGAGATCGCGCCCCGCGCCGAACGGCCCGACGCCCGCCACCATCGGGTCACCGACCGGATCTTGCTCGGCCCGTTCCGGTTCCGGGTCACCTACCACGCTGCGCTGGAGGCGCTGAGCGACACCGAGGTCCGCGGCGATGCCTGGCAACAACCGGGTATTCGTCTCCGCACGATCCATAGCCTGACCGAGTCCGACGTCGGCACCAGACTCGTCGAGACGGTCGAGATCGAGGCCCCCCGACTGCTCCGCCGGTTCACGGTCAGCCAGGCCTGCGCCGCACACCGGGTCGTCCTCGAGAAGCTCAAGGCACGCCTCGAAGCCGGTTGAACCGCCGGCGCTAGCCTCCACCCACCACGCGGACGTGGTGGAATTGGCAGACACGCCAGGTTTAGGTCCTGGTGCCCGGAAGGGTGTGGGGGTTCGAGTCCCCCCGTCCGCACAGGTCTGGGGCGACCCCGATCCGGGTGCCGCACCATTCCGGCTCGGGCGAAGCGGAGAACAGCGTGGAATGTCTCGGATGAGTGAATCGCGATTGGGAGGCCGGCGCAGGGGCCGCAGGGCCTACCTCCTGGGCCTCGGGTGGGGCATCGCACTCGTGTCGATCCTCGTTCCCCTCATGTACCTCGTTGACGCCTTCCTCGAATAGATGCGCGCCCATAAACGACGAAAGGGCGACCGCCGGGCGACCCGAAGGTCGCCAGGCAGTCGCCCCTCCGATGACGGCTCAGCCGAGGGACGAATCGACCTCGGAGAACTTGCTCGAAACCGACTCGCCGAGGGCGGTCACGGCAGCGATGCAGACAACGGCGATCAGCGCGACGAGCAGCGCGTACTCGACGAGGCTGGCGCCACGCTCGTCATCGATACGAGCGGTGATCCAAGCGGAAAGGAACTGGTAGGACGTGGTCATTGTGGGTGGACTCCCCGTATTTGTGTGCCACTCGGCGAGCAGCGGCTATGTCCTCCATCGGTACGGAAGTATCCAAACCTGAGGGCTAGTTACTTCGCCGGGCTGAGCCCCAGTCGCACTGCTGCTGCGTCGACCTGATGACCGAACAGTTCATCGGCATCGTCGAAGGTGTTGGCGAACTGGCCGAAGAGCTCGAAGTTGAGCAGACCGAACAGGAGCGTCCACGCGCCGACCCCTTCGAGCAGGAGCCGGTCGTCGACGTCGATGTCGGCCGCACGGCGCATTGCCTCCAGCTGCTCGGCCAGCAGCGGCGCCACCGGCCCGCTCTCCGCGTGACGGTCGTCGCCCTGTGCCGCCACGTCGGCGAGAAGGGCGAGCAAGAGCACCGGCACTCGGGTGGCGGGGTCGATCGTGTCGTCGGGCGCAGCGTAGCCAGGCACCGGAGAGCCGTAGATCAGGGCGTACTCGTGGGGGTTCGCGCGGGCCCACTCCCGAGCGGCATGGCAGATCGCCCGCCAGCGACCCGCGAGGTCGCCCCGGCCGACGCGGACCTCCGCCTCCTCGCAGGCGGCGCCGAGCGCGTCGTAGGCCTCGATGATCAGGGCCGTCAGCAGGGCGTCGCGGCTCGGGAAGTAGCGATAGATGGCCGACGACGCCATCCCCAGGTCGCGCGACACGGCCCGCAGCGACAGCGCCGCAGCGCCGTGCTCTGCCAGCTGGGTCCGGGCACTCCGCGTGATCTCCGCGACCAGTTCCGCCCGGGCTCGGGCTCGTACACCGACGGCGGCGCTGGGCTTCGGCTCGGGTTTGCTCATGGATCCATCATGGCCCAACACGAGAGCATTGACAACAAACGAGAGCACTGCTCTTGACAAGCGCTCCGGCGCAGCGCAGAGTGAGCTCACGGAAACGAGAGCAGTGCTCTCGTTTCCGATCGACCCTCACACAGGAGAACCCAATGTCACTTCACGTCATCGTTGGTGCCGGCGCCGTCGGCTCGGGCACCGCACGCCGTCTGGCCGAGGCCGGCCACGACGTCCGCGTCGTCACCCGTTCCGGAACTGGTCCCGACCACCCCCGGATCGAACTCGTGGCCGCCGACGCCACGGATGTCGCCCACCTCACCACGCTCACCGAGGGCGCCCACGCGCACTACAACTGTGCGAACCCGCCCTACGACAAGTGGGCGACGGCCTGGCCGCCCCTCGCCGCCGCCTTCCTCGCGGCCGCGGAGGCAACCGGCTCCCGCCTGGTCACCATGAGCAACCTCTACGGGTTCGCCCGCGGACAGCAACCGATGCGGGCCACCGACCGGCTCGAGCCCTTCACCCGCAAGGGCGCCATCCGGGCCGGGATGTGGCACGACGCCCTCGGAGCTCACCAGGACGGCCGCATCCGAGCCACGGAGATCCGGGCATCGGACTACGTGGGTCCCGGACTGGGCGAGACCAGCCACCTCGGCGACCGAGCCGTTCCCCGGGTGCTCGCCGGCAAGCGGGTGTCGCTCCTCGGTCCCGCCGACGTCGCCCACAGCTGGAGCTACATCGGTGACGTGTGCGCGACCCTGGCGACTGTCGGGACCGACGACCGGTCGCTCGGACGGGCGTGGCACGTCCCCACCCTTCCGCCCGCCACCGCGCGGACGATGCTCGATGCAGTGGCCGACGAAGCCCGGGTCGAGCCGGTCGCCATCTCTCAGATCCCCTCGATCGCCTTGCGGCTCGGCGGTCTCTTCTCGCCCCTGATCCGCGAGCTCGGCGAGATGCGCTACCAGTTCGACGAACCCTTCGTGATCGACAGCGCCGACACCACCGACACCTTCGGGCTGACGCCCACTCCGTTGGCCGACCAGATCGCAGCCACGGTTGCCTCCTACCAGAACCCCGTGGCCGCTCAGTGAGTACTACGGCCAGATGAACGGGTCGATCGGCCCATCGGGCCGTCGAACGCCCACGCCGATGGATTGGGAAACACAATTCATCGCTGCGAGGCGGTGACCAAACGGAAGTCCACCCAACATGACCACTGCCTTCACCTTCCTCAGCGCCTGGGTCACCAGCCGCATCGACGACGAGCGGGGCGCCAGCCTCGTCGAGTACGCCCTCCTGGTCGCCCTCATCGCCATCGTCTGCATCGCCGCCGTCACCGCCCTCGGCGAGTCGGCCTCGAGCAAGTTCTCCGAGATCGACTCCGGCATCGGCTGAACCCGGTCTCGCCGATCGGCGAGACACCAGCACTTCCAGCGCAGCTCCCCTTCGTGGGGAGCTGCGTCCGTTTCGGGCCGCGGTCAGAACGGCTCGGTCGAACGCCCCCAGAGGAAGCCACCCATCAGGTCCTCGAATCCGAGGCGCTGGTAGAACGCGATCGCGTTCGTGTTCTCCGGCGAGCAGCCCAGATGGATGGCCGTCGCACTGGCGGTGCGGACTCGATCGAACAGCGCCGCCATCATCGCCCGCCCGAAGCCGCGGCCCTGCAGCCGGGGGAGCAGGTCGATGTGGAGGTGGGCCGGATACGCGGCCACGATCTCGGGCGGCATGCGTGGTGGAGCGTGGATCAGGTTCACACACGCGGCGTCGGCGGTTCCCTCCGGGAAGGACCCGCGGGGGTAGCGGTCACGCAGGGGCACGAACCACTCCCTGTCGACCCAGTCGTCGTAGGCCGCCGTGTCGGGCGCGCCGACGATGTAGCCGCCGACCCCCTCGTCGTCCTCCAGGACCACGGCACACTCCGGATGACGGGCCAGATAGGGCGCCACCCACACGTCCCCCACGATCCGCGGGTCGGCGTGGAGCGCCGTCGCGTCACCGCCGTTGTCGGCCGTGCGCAGGCAGATCTCGTAGCAGGCGGCGGTGTCGCCCGCCGCGAACGAGCGGAGGACCGGTTCGCTCATCCGGCCATCATGGCGCGGCGCGGGACGGCTGTCGCCCGAGGGTGCCGTAGAGCATGCCGGTGATGACCACGATGCCGCCGACGACCGTCCAGGCTTCGGGCACCTCGGAGAAGCCGATCCAGGCCCACACCGACGCCGCCACCGTCTCGATCGGGGTGAACATGGCCACCTCACTCGTGGGCGCGAAGCGGGGCGCATGGGTGTGGAACAGCCGCCCGAGCGGATTGAAGATCAGCCCCATGCCGACGACCGCGAACAGCGCTCGCCCGTCGATCGCGAAGGTCACCCCGGCGACGACCGAGACGATCATCACGAGGATCGCCGCCGTGCCGAGTCCCGTCACGCGACTCATCTCGGGGAATCGGCGCCAGATGTTCATGTTGACGGCGAACGCGGTGATGGCACCGATCGCCAACAGGTCACCGTCGAGGGTGGGTTCGCCGACCGATCGGGCGACGATGATCAACACCCCGGCGAAGGTGATGGCGATCGCCGTCCACACACGACGGCTCGTCGACTCCCCGAGAAACACCTTGCCGATGAAAGCGGCCACGATCGGCGTGGCCGCGACGATCACGACCACGTTGGCCACCGACGTCCGTGTCACCGCGGTGACGAAGGCCAGCTGACTGAGCGTTGCGCCGATCGCCACGGCGACCAACGGCCAACGGCCGGCGCGGTAGGCGGCGACCGGACCAGGCTCGCGGCTGACGAGCGCGATG
>Ga0213866_10000067_pt1 | contig 83216 bp, 95 predicted proteins | sample PICome_11_FD_160079 | JGI IMG/M metagenome (GOLD analysis project Ga0213866, IMG submission 160079) | Coastal seawater microbial communities near Pivers Island, North Carolina, United States - PICO284 | ecosystem: Environmental > Aquatic > Marine > Coastal | place: USA: North Carolina... | reverse complement strand
AGGCTTTATTTTGCTCCATATAGATGTTCCGCTCAAACCTTTTCGTTGATCTGTGCCATCACAAGCTCTCCAGTAACGATAAGGGTACATCTTTGCTAAGTCTTCAGGCATTTTAACTTGTTGCTCTTCGGCTTTTGTTTCTTGCCAACAAATAACATCATATTCCCCTCCCAATAGGAAATCAAGATGTCCTTTTTTAATTTTTGCACGAATGCCGGCTATATTCCAACTAATTATTTTCATTGTTAATATCATCAATAAAAATAATTTTATTTTTTCAATTTTATAATAATTTCCTCCACTATTTAAAGGTCTTCCACAACAATCTCTTCTGTTTCTTTTACTCCATGTTTATACTTAGTTGGATATGTTCCTTCCTGAATGATAAACCAATCACCGATATGTGTTCCCATACAGTGATAACCAACAACAAGATGGGATACATATCCAGTAATTCTATCGCCATTTTCAGACGTTACTGTTATATTTTCCCTTCTTACTCTCACCTCTTTATTGTTCCCATCGTCGTCATTTATCGTACTGCTTTCAAAATATATTTCATTATTTTCATTATTTATTCCTGGATTATCCTTTAACCAACAAAAGCGCGCACCTGCTGCCTTCATAGCACTTATGTGATCTTGTCTAATATTTACTTTATAGTTATTTCCTGCGTTAGTAGTCCAAATTCCCATAGTCAAGTTTTTTGTGATGCTACTAAATCGAAATAATTTTATCTCTTTTCAATTTTATAACTAATTCTTCTTTTTCCAATATGCCTCCCAATCATCTGGTACGTGTTTTGTACCACCATCATAAGAAACTGCTAAGTTTCTTTCAATTAGTTCTGAATTAATACATCTTTTACCAATGTAGACATGAGCAAGCAATCTTCCATACTTGTCTAGACCAACATTTTTTAACGTAACTATTTTTTGTAATGTAAGCTCAGCAACAAAGTCTCGTGCTTTTGTAGCAACAAACTTCTCTTTCAAATCTTTTGTTCGCATCTCTGGACAATCTATTCTATTTAATCTTACTGAGAACTTGTAAAGTGTTGAACTATTTTTAACTCGACCTAAAATAGTAATCGTATCTCCATCATATACTTTTATTACCCTACCACGAGTTATTTCTGGAACATAAGTTGGATATTTTGTATTTTCATCAAAAGGTATAGTTAATGTGCATATGCTTGTACAAATCCCCATATTGGTTATTATAAAGCTTTTATCATTTAAATATATTCAATTTATTAATAAAATTGAGTCAGAATAATACATATAAACTATTATCATTCAAGTATGACAGAAACATTATCAGTAAAACAGCAATTAGCATTAGATAACTTTATTCTAGGACATAATATTTTCCTAACTGGACCCGGAGGATCAGGAAAAACATATCTTATTAAACAAATAGTAAAGAAATGCAAAGAAAATCTTTTAAATGTTCAGGTATGTGCTCTTACTGGTTGTGCAGCTGTATTATTAGAATGTAAAGCAAAAACTATACATTCTTGGGGTGGAATCGGTCTAGCAAATGGAGAACCTATTGATGTTGTTAAACGAGTATGTAAAAGCAAATATAAGAGGGCACCTTGGAAAAATGTAGATGTTCTTATTATTGATGAGGTTAGTATGATGTCAAAAAAACTATTTGATATTTTAAATAAAATCCCTCAAATAATTCGAAAAAATACACGTCCATTTGGAGGTATTCAGGTAATATTTTCAGGAGACTTTTACCAATTACCACCTGTAGGTATTGAAGAAGATCCAGAAAGCTGTCAATTCTGTTTTGAAAGTGTTAATTGGAAAAAGACATTTGAAATAAATATTGTACTGGATAAGATATTTCGACAAAATGACAGTAAATATGTAAAAGCTCTTAACCAAATAAGAATGGGCAAAATAAAGAAAAGCTCATATGAACTTCTTTGCAGTAGATTAAATAAAACATGTGATGATGAAATAAGACCTACTATACTTCTTCCTCTTAAAAAGCATGTTGAAAACATTAATTCGACCGAATTAGCAAAGCTCAAAGAAGAAGAAAAAACATTTGGTGTTGAAAATTATTTGGATGAAGAAATAATGGAAAAAGAAAAAAAGAAATACACTAAATCATATATCACTCCAGAAGGAACAGAAATGGAATTAACTTATCTGAAAAATAATATTATGGCTGATCAAAATCTTAAACTTAAAAAAGGCGCATTAGTTATGTGTGTTGCAAATATCGATATGGAAAGTGAACAACAAATCGTAAATGGTAGTCAAGGTATAGTTGTAGATTTTCAAAATAATCTACCAGTAGTTAAGTTTAGAAATGGCGCAACTAGAACTATGACACCACATGCATGGATGAGTGAAAAAATACCATGGATGGGAGTAAAACAGATTCCTCTTATTCTTGCGTGGGCTATAACTATTCACAAGGCGCAAGGTGTTACATTAGATGTTGCTCAAATTGATGCTGGGCGACATATATTTGAGTGCGGTCAAACATATGTTGCTTTATCTAGAATTAAAAATATTGATGGACTATTCCTATCAGCATTTGATTTCAAGAAAATTAAAGTTAATAAAAAGGTCAAAGCATTTTATGAAAAATTAATCATATAAATGTTCGAATACTAGAGTCATAGACCAATCCATATTATTCAAGTCTAATTTTCTACCATATTCATCTATTAACGATATTTGTAAACGTTCAATATCTACTGGTCCAAAATATTCTCGAGTTCTATTTAATTGATTACTTAATCCAGGATCACTTGATGATTTAAAAACACCTACATCATCCATTAAAGCTGATGCATTTATTCTAGACATAATATTTCTATCCAGAGTAGAGTTCTTAAATGCAGCTATAAAACTATTTCCGGCATTTTTTTGTCCATCATCAATAGATATGAAAAAATATCTAGGACCACATGGCAAACAGATACCATTTGAAGTAATGCTTGTTATTCCACTCGCTGTATCTGTTTCACGTCGTTCACTTCTGAAACCTAATTGCCACCCTAACCTTAATTGAATATTATCGCTAACACTATATCCTCTCTGATCTACATTAAAATCTGTTATAAAACCATCTAATAGATAACTAGCAGACCCACTTGCATCAGGCGTTTTTGGAGAAAATATAGAACGCCCATTTGCTCTTCCAATTGAATATTGAATATCGTATTCTGTCAAATAATCTGTTGTTGTTGGAGTATTCTTACCGTAAAACCTACCATCAAAAAAATAACCTGGTACTGATTCTGCAATTGCAGCATTCAGTGCTGTTGCGATTGGTTCTCCATTTGATTCACCTTGATATTCTAATTCATAATTTCCATCAGGTAGTGTTACTAACCATGCATAATTGCCCCAAAATGTTTCTGTTGCTGCAACAGCTTCTATATCCGTTAAATCATGATAATCTAATACCAAGTCGCCTACATTTATTGTATCACCTTGTGTTCTATCTAATATTAAAAAGTTTGCATTTCCTCTGGTTCGCGATATAGAATACCATGATGCAGGTATGTCTAATGTTCCTATTCTTAGTGTTACTACTTTATTTTGCTTCTGAGGTAAATGCACTGTAAAATCTGACGATCTTGTTCGATCATAATTATCTCTAAATCGTGTGTCTAAATTCATAGTTGTAACAGTTGTTTTTACATTTATAGGATTTAGATAACCAGCGGGAAAGCTTTCTTCGCCAGCTATTCTTCCATCAGTTTGTTTTGCTTTTTTTCCTTCTTGTGTATTTGGATTATCTATTATATAATGGCTTTCAAAACTAGCCATATCATTATACTGCTGAGACCAAGTTCCTTGATTTTCATCTTTCTTTCCAGACATATTTAACAATTTACTTGCTGCACTGTCTATAAATAAACCTATCTCTCTCTTTTTTTCTGCTCCTAAATAACTTACTTTTTTTAATTGGTTATGTAATTTACCCTTTCCGTCCTGAACTGCATTTTGTGTAAAGCTTTTGTCCAAAGAAAATAAATTAATCAAGTCGTTTAAACTATATGTGTCTATATTTAGGTTTAAGTTCTCCATAATATACTATCTTGCGATGTTTTTTTAAGCATAGTAACTAGGTTAAATATAACTTATTTACTATGTATAACATGGATATTGCCTCTCTGAAAGATTTTATTAATCAAGCTAATTATATTTGTATGAACGATAACGGAATTATTTCAGCTCACAAAAATCTTAGAGATATTGCAAAACATTATGAAGTTAACCACTCCACTATATCAAAAGCTTTAAAAGGAGAAACTATCGCGTCATGCAAAAGCAAAACACAAGGTAATATTATTATTAGGAAACTAAGCAACAGCTATACCAGTGATTAGGTTCATCACCTTTCTTTTTATAAGGTTTCAATATTCCTGAGTTATAATCTAAGTGTTTTACGCCTATATTATCTATTTCCTTATCAACGATCTCACTTTTTATTTTATTTGCTATCCCTGGTATTATCTTTTCTACATTCTCATCTGTTTTTGTACTTATTTCATAAAAATCCATATTATATTCCTTTGCAAAACGCTCACCTGCTTCAAATGACACCTCTTTTTTTATCTTATCTATCTTTGTTCCTACCAATAATATTGGTAAATTATCTACACCTCTCTCTTCTTTTACTATCTCATACCACTTCTTTATATCTTTGAAACTCTTCATATTTGATGTGTCATACATAAAAATTATGCCTCCTGCTCCTTTATAATATGAACGTGTTATACTTTGAAATTGTTCTTGTCCCGCTGTGTCCCAAATATGACATTTTATTGCCTTATCGTCATCTGTTTTATGATAAACCATTCTAAAATCTACTCCTATTGTTGGGTCATGTCTATAATTGTAACGATTATCGACTAACTTTTCTAAAAAACATGTTTTTCCGACCCCTGTATTCCCTATTAAGATAATTTTGAAGACATAATCACACTCCATTATTCTAAGTAAAGAAAAAATATTATTTAATACATTTTCTTTACATATTTTTTATTTATTTTTATAATGATCACAATGTTTACATGTTCCATTATATTTAAAGTGCTTGCATGTGCAAGACATTGAACCATCATGATATTTTTTTACTGTATAAACGTTATTATTCCATCTTGTCCATGAACGCTCTTCCCATTGTTTTGCCGTTCTTTCCTGCTCCTCCGCCTTTGCTCTTGCTTCTGTTATCCGCTTTTCAGATCTCTTCATATCTCTTTTCCACGCCCTAATGTGTTTGCACTCTTTTCCATTTCCATGCTCATATGCAGGACAAGTACAACTATATGTGTCATTCACATGTTTTGAAAGAACATATTCATCTCCGTTAGAACCAGTAATCCATTTCTTATGCACTGTTGGTAGTGGCAGAACATGATCTAGTACAATGTTTTCTACCTTTTCTTCTATCGCTGATTCTGCTTTTGATTTCTCATCTAGAAGCATCAATCCCATCACCGCATAATTCGCCAAATCCAATAATGTATCACGCAGACGCTCATCTTCTACTAATGTAATGCTATTTGAAGTAATATTTGACATTCGACGGATTTTATCGCCCATCCGTACTATTACGCCTACCGAACCATAATCAGCAAAAGCATCCCCATAATCACTATTCTTTTTCTTGAAGATCTCAAATGCTTCCTCTCTTATCGTGTTATATTGTGAAATACGTATTTCTCGTTTTGCTTGCTGTTGACCCATCATTTCTATAATTAATTTAAAATATTGAAGTTTAAATCAATTTCATTTTTTTTGTTAATCTCCTCCACAACTTTTACATTCTTTACTTTTTTTCAAAGATTTTAATGACATATAATCTCCTGCTTTTGGCAATGGTTTTATTTTTACTACTGCTGGTTTAGTCTTAATGTCTTTACCTGTCGTAAATGTCATTTTTATCATTTATATATTATTAATATTTTAACAATTACATCGGTTAATAAAACCAAGTGAAAATTGCTTATTTCCCTTCTTAGCTACTGGCAATACTGCTGGCATTTTTGTTTTTAAATTACCTGACTTCTTACGTGCTAAATACCTATCATAACTATTATGCTTTACATCTACTCCTACTCCACCTGCTCCGCTTCCACCTGGACGATGACGTGTAGCTCTTCTTGATGTATGTATTCTAGATACTCCTGCTACTGCTCTATCACTGGATTGATTCCAATTTACATTACCGTTTATTGCTTTTGGTTCGTTATTTACATCTCCTGTAACATTTTGCACTGCCTTATTCATTGAAAACTCACTTGAACCTACTCGAGATACACCCCATATTTTCTTTTGAATAGCAATTTGTCTTTGCAGAATATAATTGGCTGACCTTACTATATCTCCATCTTGACAAGTATGGCAAACTGGAGGTGGCCTATTTTCTTCTACCCAACAATCACCGCATGGTCCGTCTGACGATTTAAACCCTGACATTTATATATATACCACATATTTATATCGCAAAATTGAATTATTTTAAATCTACAAGTTATTATCAAAATGTCTACTACCATTAAAATAAAACCTACTTATCGGTGTAAACACTGTAATAAATCATATAGACGCAAAATATATTTCAACAGACATATTGCTGCTTGTGAACTTCTATCTAAAACACCAAAAGAAAGAAAAGACGATGATGAAACCGCTTGTGATGTACCTACTATTCAAAAAATGTACCAAATGATCCTTGCTTTGTCTTCTAGAAATAAAGAACTCGAAGAAAAAGTCGAAGAACTTACAAAGTGGGCAGCTATTAGAAAGAAAAGATTACATGTTGTACAGTGGCTCAATGATAATTATCAAGATACCTGCACATTTCAAGATTATATATCTAAGTTTGACATTGACGAATCACATTTTAAACTTGTTTGTAAATATGATTATGTAGATGGTTTATTCTGTATCCTTAAAAAAATGTTTCCTGTTGATGAAGAAGCTAAACTTCCTATTATGGCATTTGATCAAAAAGATAATACCCTATTCATTAAAAAAAATGATGGCTGGCATCAATTTGCTATTGAAGACTATCAGTTCTTTATCGGTGCGATTGCTAAGAAAATTATGGGTCATTTTGTAACATGGCAAAATGCTAATCAACATCGACTTTCTGATGAAAGCTATCAAAATGAATATACTCAAAATATTCAAAAGGTACTAGGTGGCAACTTCTCAAATAGAAATCCCAATATTATTATCAGAAGAAATCTATATAAATATCTTAAAATGAATCTTAAAAACGTCATGCAATATGAGTTCTCATTTTAAGTTTTCAAAAAAAGATAATATTATAAATAATTTTTATATTATCTTTTCTATTTATTGCCCACCACGCAAACGAAGTACCAAATGAAGCGTCGCTTCCTTCTGGATATTATAATCGCTCAATGTACGACCATCTTCCAATTGCTTTCCTGCAAAAATCAATCGTTGCTGATCAGGTGGGATTCCCTCTTTATCTTGGACCTTCTGCTTCACATTCTCTATGGTGTCACTTGGTTCGACGTCAAGTGTTATGGTTTTACCTGTTAGTGTTTTCACAAAGATCTGCATCTTGTATACTATATATTTCAACTATCTTTTTATACCCATTAACTTATTATTCAAAATACACACCCATCAAAAGATCTGAAGTCGTATGAGATCCTGTATCTGCCACTGGATAAGACGGTTGCATTGCTACACCACATATTCCTTTGTCATCTGTGCTATTACTACGTAGTATCTTTACATATCCTTCATCACCCCATGATTCACCCCATGAGTTTTTTACCAACCAATACGGTTTTCCATCCTCACTGCCATAACCTACTATCAATACTCCATGATCTAGATTTGTACCACAATCCGCACTGTCAAGTATTCCACTCTTGTAAAATTGAAAATAACGCGTATCTGCTTCAATTGCTATAGATACTGGCCCTAGTGATACTGCTTCTATTAGCTTAAGCTGATCATTTGGTTTTACATCTACACAAGACTTTATAAATACCTCAGGTGTACATCTCGCGCATGTATCTTTCTCACCTTTGTATGGTTCCTCTGCTTCTGTACACATTCCATTATCTATTGCATACTTAAATGCATTATCCATCAAACCTCCATTACAAGCCATATTTCCATAACGCAATGAACAATCCACCAACTGTTGTTCAGACAAACTTACTAATTTCCCTGTTGCAATCTCCCATGCTCCCTCCATTGCTCCTGTCGCAGAAAAACTCCAACAACTTCCACATTGTCCTTGGTTTTTTACTGGAGTTACTGCTCCCTCATCGCGCCAATCAACGCTTTCTCCTACTCCCGTAACCTTTGGCATTAATCCATTACAACTCCCTGATATGCCTCGAAAATTACCGATTTTTCTACCAGTTTCATCTACAAAACAACCATGTTGTGTTGCACAACGAAACTCATGTGGTGTCATATCCGCAAACTGATTGACTCCCATTTTCCATTCATTTTCTCTATTATGATTCTCAATTTTATATAGGTTATCACTAAACACACGGAAACGATGCATCAAATCGTCGTTTTCATATGTTTTATTGTGTGCATCCATAAAATCTAAGAAACTATCCCAGTGTTTATGGCTGGATGTTGCATTTGCAACTGATAGTAATGCGAGTGCGATTAGTGCTACTGTCGTCTTCATTATTAACTAGCTTAGTAATCAGTTTTTATATTGGTTTTATATACCTTCAAATAAGTTTTTAGTAATTTTCTGTCCATGTTTCTCCTTTATAATTTACATATTCTGTGAAATTTCCCGTTTTTCCTTCATAATTTTCTCGAACTCCCCACCATGTATCGCTGTTATTGGTAGAACCGCCATATACTGTTACTCCCCATTTTTTCGCAGCTCTATGGTTATATTTATATGGATATGTATTTACTGTTATTGTTTTGTATTTTGGTATTTTATCAAGCGCAACACCCCATTTTTGATAAATATGCTGCTTTTCTTTATCAGTAAATAGAACTACTGATACTGCAGGTCCATGTACTTCATAGCTGGTAAACCCATTATCCAAACCAACGCATGGCACCCTAGAGTGACTTCTTACTAGGTAAATATTCATTTTTTTCACTTCTTCGTGTGATTTCTCTATAATTTTCTGCTTTTCTTTCTCAAATCTCACTCTGTCGTCTTTTGCCATAAGCTGATATCTTTCTTTTTCTTCCTCTGACATATTATTCCATCTTTGCCTCATCTCCTGCGTATAAAATTGGTAAGACGTCAGTGGACGCACAACTGATTTTATTTCTGATTTTATCGTTTGGTTAAGTTTTGCAATATCCATGTTTCTTTCTATTTTGTTCTTTCTGTTTTATTCTTATTTTATTAATCATTTTTATTAATAATTATTGATGTATGAAAGCAAATATTAATTAAACATTTTTATATGTCTCAATCCTAATTCAATATACATTTAAAAAAAATGAAATACTTTCTATCTTAAAAAACAATTTTAGTTCCTGTCCAATTGTTTCAAGTTTATAACTTTCGTTTATATCATGACCGTATTTGCATGCACAACCGCTAAACTAGTATTCGCGCGTAAAAATCTTCCTGCAGTGATTTCCGAGAAGATCATCATGTTGGTATATAAGGCTGAACACGCTGAACACCGCCCCTCTAGTCTATTACATGATATTCGAATGAATGCATGCGCACGAGCAACACGCCGCCTGGATGATTTTCCAGAATATGCCGAACAAGTTATCCGTGAAACCTACAATTGTCTTTGTTGCACCAGACATCAACATTCAAAAGCGACATTTGATGTGACAACTGGACACCCAACGGTTGCACACAATCCTGCTCTGTTCGTACTACCTCTCAATGGGTATAGTTTCCACAGAAGAAACCCATTCCCAGAACAAGGGGTATTTTGTACATGCGCTTGCAGGCACATAGGTCGTCATGCTCTACGCGTGTATCTACAAAACAACGAAAAATACGATTATGAGCAGATGCGGGATAGGCGTCTTGGTTTATACGATGCACCTGATGATTACGGACATCAACTCGAATACGAAGCATGGGTCGCCGAACAACAAAATGATGAGGATTATTAAATCGCATAATACGTAAATAAATATTCATAATTTACATAAAAAATAAATAAGACTTATGTCACAAAAACAAATAAAAATTACAAATCCTTTTTTATTTCACATTCTGTTTTTATTGATTTAAGTACTTTATTTGTTGTTCTTCCTGATGGTTCAGACATAGCTGCTGCCATTGTTTCTGCATATTTTTCTCCTATTCTATGATTTGTTAACCAATCTGGATTATTTTCTACAAATACTGGACCTGACTTCTGTGATATACCTGTTTTCACTGATTTAACTATATTCTCTCCCTTGTTATCTTCCCAACCCTCATCTCTATCTTTAACATACCATTTTTTCTCATGATTATGCATCGGTCTTTCTGTCAAAGCATATTTCATAAGGTTACTCCTTATTATTTCTTCTATTCCTTTGGGTTCACTATCTTTCAAGAGAGATAATTCTTCCATAGTTACAGTTAACTGTTTCGCAAAATCTTGTATTGATAAGGCATTTTTACAGTCCTCATTTAAAAAGAGTTGTATATTAAATTGATTATTGTTGTTATTACCAACTATATTACTGTTACCTACAGCACCAGAATTAGCATTACCTACCGTACCATTAGATGTATTTTCTGGACTTTTTGATCTTTTGTAACGTTCTGTATGAATTTGTTCAATCAATAAAGTTTTTTCTAGTTCTTCTTTTGTCATTTCATGCAATTCTTTTTTCTCTTCATGAACAATTATAACATTCTCTGTCTCTGCTTCATGAATAAAGGTACATTTCTTTTTATGCTTACTATAACCACTAGCATATTTATATGATTTTCCACAAGCACAAGTCCATTTTTTAGTTTTTGAGCTACTTTTGGCTACTTTTGAGCTACTTTTTGTTATCCTTGAGTTATCCATGTTATCCATGTGTTTTCTCGTCTTAATATGTTTTTTCCAATTGGAAAGTTTAGACGTTGTATAGTCACAATATTTACAGTAATATTTTGTGGCTACTTTTTGGCTACTTTTGTTATCCATTTTGTTATCCAAAGTAGCTGTTTTGTTATCCATGTTATCCATTATTGGATAATAAAAAAGTAGCTCTAAGTTCTTTGAATTGATAAGTATTTAGTTCCTTTTTTTCAGTACTACATAAGACCCCTACATAAAAAATAGTGTTTAGTTTTTAATTTACCTAGGTTGTGTAGATATTTTTTCGTTTTTTAACAGTTTTCAAACCTGATTTTATAAGTGAATGTTTTTATTAAAAAAGTTTTGTATACACAGATATACTTTGAGTATTAAAATAATAAAAAAAAATAAGATTATTTACATAAGAATAAAATTGAAATAAAAATTATCTACAATATTAGTAATAAAAAAAGAGAAACATGTATTGCAATCAAGAGAATTGTGCTATTTGCCTGGAGGAATTGAAAGGTGATATAAGAGTAATACCATGTGGTCATAAGTTTCATACAAAATGCTACGGTGATTGGTCTCAGCAAAGCAACTCATCTACAACAAGCTGTCCATGTTGCAGAAGAGAACATGAAGACCCAGTATATCAAAATAGAACAGGATCATCATCACCTAGGCGTAGAAATAGACAAAATGAGCCTTTTCATAGGCCATATTTCATGGAACCTGACTGGATGAATCCATTAAATACAATACCATTTGAAGAAACGGTTACTAGACACATAGAAAATTATATCAATCATAGAGAACCAACTGCAAGAGAACTGATATTTACTATAGCAGCAGTTATGTCTATTATAATAGGATGCTATGCATGTTCAACAATACATAATACATGCATATGTAATGTAAAGTGGAATCCAGGTGAAACAACTAGAACAGAAACATTCTACTTTGGAGGACAGACAACATATGATAGACCCGATTTATGTGTACATATTTGTTAAAAATAAAAATTAATAATTTATTTTTTATTTTTTATAGGTTGTATTTCTTTTTAAAATCTTCAGGTGTCATAAGTGGGATATTCAATTTACGTGCTTGTTCTGCTTTTCCAGTATCTTCATCTACATCCTTGACCAATACTACAAATGTACTTTTAGATACTGAGCTTCCCATGTTTGCACCTAGTTCCTCTAGAGTTTTAGTTAGATCTTTATCTCTGAATCCAGTCATAACTATTTTTTTTCCATATAGTGGATGTGATTTATTGGCAGTATCTACATTGGAAGCTTGATATACAAGTCTATCGGCAACATCTGCCTCTTCAGCCCATGCTACGAACTCAGGTATTTTATTAACAAACTTTTCTGAGGTCTTTTTAGCCATACCGTCAACAGTCTTTACTTTTGCAATCTTGGAGCTAGTGTCATCTTTTGAAACTAGAATGTCAGGGAAAGCCTCTAATATAAGTTTGAGACGCTTAGTACCAAAGCCACGACCAAAGAGATTAGTTGCATTCATTAACTGAGGCAATGAAGCAGCCTCAAGTTTTTCGCGAATACCAGTATAAATCTTAGTGGCCAATTTGGTTTTAAAACCTTCTACGCTGAGGAAGTCTTCTTGAGACATTCTAAGTATCTTTGGTACAGTATCAAACCCGGCTGCAATAATTCTCTTGATATTTCCTGGGCCCAAACCATCAACACCGATACCTTTAAAGAACCCAGTGATAACTTTACCTTGAACAACACTATTTGCAGCTTTGTTTTTAAGGATAATATCTACCCCGGTATCATTCCATGAATACTCTTGTGTTGGCATAAGAGGTTCAGGTGCAGGACGAATAACAGCCAATATATGTGGTATTACATCACCAGAGCGTATCAATTTAATAACTGCACCAACTCCAATGTTATTGTCTACAATGAACTTAGCATTAAATCCAGTAGCATATTCAATAGTAACACCGCCTAGAACAATAGGCTCTACCTGTACCCGTGGTTTCAAATAACCATCTTTGCTGGGTGTCCAAATTACATCTGTAACCTTAACCTCTGCAATCTGATCTGAAAGAACCATTTTGAATGCAAAAGCATGATCTGGATTACCACGCTTACGTGGATATATCTTATCGTTGCAACAAATGACACCATCAATTTCATATTTATAATCATCGCGCCATGCAACAAGTAATTCTGATAACAATTCATTGCTAATATCTTGTTCAATATCAAATCTTGCAACTTCAATATCCATATCTGTAAGTGCAGCAAATTGTTCAGATGGTTTAAGCTGAGGACGAATAAGCTCATATGCAACAAAGTCAAGATCAGCCAATCTATCAGGCATAATTTTCTTTTGATTGATCAATCCTGCAACAAAGTTTCTAGGATTAGCGAAGTCTTCAGCATATTTTTGATTAAACAGATCTTTTGGAACAATAAACTCACCTCTTATTACTAATCCAGATTGCTGAGGAAGTCTAAGATACGGAATTAGATGACTGATGTCTTGTCCGACGATACCATTACCTCTAGTGTATAGTTTTGGTTCTTCACTATCTGTTGTATATAAACCACTAACACCGTCAAGTTTACATGACAGCACATAAGGGCCTGTATATGTTTTTTTCCACTTAGGTAGAGCACCAGAATCAGGTTTTATTTTGTCCATAGACCACATTTCATATGGAAGTTTAACCTTGTTTCTAGCCACTTCCATTTCAAGATTAATATGACCTTCTTTTGCAATAATGTTTTTAGGATATTTTTTCATGACATATTCACGCAAAAGATCATACTGATCATCACTCATAATAGGTGTTTTATTGCCATAATATATTTGGTTTGCTTTATCAATCATAGATGTCAATTGTTTTTCAGTAAGCTGTTTGAGAAAGGAAAGACCTTGCTTTTTAAATTGTTCAATAAGATCCCCTTCGATTTTAGGTTTTTTTTTGAGCGTTAACTTTCTTTTCTTTTTAATAGGCTTAACAATAACATTTTGTTGTTCTTGAATACCAACAGCGGCAGCTTTACCAATATCTTGCATATCAGGTGCGATGACAACATTCTTTGTTGGTTCAGGAGAAGCATTTACTGAAAGTAGTTCAACTGAACGACCGCCAAGACGCTCATTAGGTTTTTTATATTTCATACCCAAGAATGTAAATATAGACTGTTCATCTGGAAAGTTGCCTTCGACTTTAGCTCCTTTTCTGCCATTAACCATCTTATGCATACCATGTTCGTTGAGAGTATATCCAAGATCAAGAGCTCGCTGTCGCTGCATAGTGTTGAATGCTTTTGAGCCAGTAAAGTAAAGTGTTGCAAAAGCATATTCTTGTGGCGGAGAGTACATCAAATCAATTCTTCTAGCTGGTTTACCAGGAAGTTGGCCAATAGTGAGGCTTTTTGTTTTACCTTTTGAAAGCAAATGAATAATAATGCCGGCATCTTGAAGTGCCTGAAGGAAATCAGTAAAAGCTTTGCGATTGTCATTTGAATTAGTAATAATCATATCAATATCTCCTGAAGTACTAGCGCCGCGTCTATAAGAACCAACAATTTCAAAATTGGATCCAGCAGGCACACTAGTTTTGAAAACTCGTTCAAAAGCTTTCTGATATTCAGTGATTTCATCTCTAGGGATCCTCATTTCAATATCATCAAAGTATTGTACCCCTAATTTTTGTGCTGCGGTAAGCTTATCAGGGTTAGCTTTGAGTTTCTCAATAGTATCAAGCCCTTCAGCGATGAATGCTTTGGCTTTCTTAGGTCCAATACCATAGACCTTTGTGAGAGTATTCATAGGATCATTACGATATTTTTCTAAGGCACGAAGAGTACCTGTTTTAACATATTCATGAAGCTTAGACATAATAGTTTTACCGATACCTGGTAGATCAGCAAGCTGATCAGGATCAGTAATATCGTTGGGGTATTTCATAATAGTTTCAACTGCTTTGTGATATGCACGTGCACGAAATGGCTCACCTTGACGCATCATAATATCTTCCAATTCAGACAATGCCTTAATAAACTCGTCATTATATACCTTTTGCTGAACAGCTTGATGTTCCATTATTGTAGCTACAGGAGAAGACTTTAAACCAGTCTGTTTGATTTTAAGTTTGCGGCGGCGGGTAGTTTTTTGCTTTTTCGCTGGAGACGACATTTTAAGTTTCTTAATTGTTTTTACTATCTTGAAATTAGCAGGTTTTGACTTCAATTTTGTATTTTTTTTCTTTTTATTTGTAGTTTTTGGTTTTAATTTCAATTTAATTTTTAATTTTTTTGGTCTTTTTTGTGTGGTATTTTTTTTCTTTTTATTAATACAATTTCCGGTTTTTGGATCTCTTCTAGTTCCGTTGGGGCATCTTTTTCTAGGTTTTTTCTTAGGGCTAGTTTTTGTGCAATAACCATACTTAATAAGAGTTTTAGTTTTTGGATTAATTTCAGTAGCACAAATAGGTCCTTTTTCAGTATCAAAACATTTTTCATGCGTTTTATGTTTATACTTAAAAGGAAATATGCATTCTCCAGCCATAACTTTTTTATTTTTTTCGATCTTTCCCTTATTATTAATGTTGGAAGCAATCATTATATATTAATTAAATAAATGAAAAATAAATCAAAAACTTAGTATTAAAATATTAGGTTATAGTAAGATGAATAATAACAACAATATTGAATTACATGCTAGTGCAGAATATATGGTAAGTAATAATAATAATGTTATTGACCAAGGAAATATCGTAGCAAAATATGATGGAAAAAATCTAGATCTTCTAGGTGCAAAGGATGATAAAATAATACTAATGCAACTAACAAATAAGGATATAATGAAACTTTTAGCTATTCCTTCAAGTAATATAGGATTAGAAGAGCGTATAATGATGGATTATCCCGTTAAACGTAGAGGTAGAACTAGAAGACGTAAACAAAAATCAATACAGAAGAGAAGATCTACAAGACGACGTATAGCCAGTAAAAAGAAAAGTAAAAAACGAAGTTTGAAAAAAGAACCAACAATAACAAAACTTCTTGGTAATTTAGATTAATTTCTCTCTTGAGAATATTTTTAATGGTTGTGAAAGAGATATCAAAGGTCACTAACAATAGGTTTATCTTTAAAGTGAATTGTATGTTTGAGAGGTTATAAAATTAAATGAAGAGAGAAAATACTGAATAAATATAATTTATACGATGTGTATTCGAAATCACAAATTATATTTATTTATTGTTTATTATTTTAATAATATTTTCGGCAACTTGATCGGAGGGGGATTTCATTGATCTTCTTATTTTCAGAGAAGTGGGCTTATCCAGCTTTTTAAGATAATGACCAGACGCATATAAAAGATCGCAGGTACAATCGTCACGGTAAATACATTCAATAAAGGCGATTTTAAGTTTTTTAATCTCTCTGATAAAACCATACATTGAAGAAACATTTTCATCATCATAGATGACAACATGAATACTTTCACTTTTTGTAATTTTTCTACCATAACCTTCTAGCTCCATCATATTATACTGTGAAGAACATCCAAACTCTCTGGCTTTTACAGCAATATCCTGTTGCTTTTTTAATATCCCGAAAGTTTTTTTTGCATTAAAAGACAATTCAACCGCGTACCCCATTATACATATACTAAATAAAATAAATTATTTTACTTTTCTCTCTACATAAGTAGGGAAGAAAAAAATAACGATTAATATCTACATAGATAAATAACTTATATTTAAGATATATATACTATGCCACATACTTGGAAAACAACAGATTCAGCAAGAAGATCAGGTGTTAGCGATTATCAAAGAGCAGGTATAAAGCAAACTGCTGAGTTTCTTTCCGCGGATGAAGCAACAGTTACAGATCTAAGCTTGCAAGTATTATATGGTAATAAACAAGATCCACAAGTTAATAATGCTTTATCTGTAGTAACAGATAATTTAGCATTTAATAATTCTAGTTTTAGAGATCCTGCACTTAGAATCGCAGTAGATAGCTCTGGGCGTGCTATAATAGGTAGAAATATAAAAGGACCTGAATATGGGCGCCCTGATATAAATTATTCTTTTAACATTGATAATTGTGGAAACATGCTTTTCAAAACAAAAGACCAATATATTACTCGTGATACTAGTACAAACTTGGGATTTACAATTAATGATAATGTAGGTATTAGAAAAGATTTGTATGTAGATGGAAGCGTAAATATTTGGGATATTGCAACATTATGGAAAGGAAAGGACAGCGGAAGTAAAGCACTCCATGTTATGGGATCAACACAAATGGACAATCAATTACAGTTTACTACTGGTGAGCCATCTTATAATATTATAACATACATAAAAGATGGTGATATTAGTACAAATGGTATAGCAACCATAGGAAAAGATTTGGCGGTAGGACGTAACGTTTCAATTGGAGGAGTTATAACTACTAACGTTATTATGAAAAAAAATCTTGATGTTTGTGGAAATACAATTGTAGATGGTAGTTTAAATGTTAGCGGTAATACAATTGTAGATGGTAGTTTAAATGTTAGCGGTAATACAATTATAGATAGCAGTTTAAATGTAGGTGGAAACACATCAATTGGTGGAAACACAACAATAGGTGGAAACACAACAATAGGTGGAAACACATCAATTGGTGGAAACACAACTATAACTAATGGATATTTTCATCTTATAGATCCTAGTGCAAATCCTGGCAGTGTTCACAATGCAGATTATAATTTTTGGGTAGATGGTTCTGGATTTTATCATGGAAATCTTCATGTAAAAGGCAATGTTACATACGATGGTTCAATGAGTGTAATTGGTACTTCAACTGTAACTGGTGATAGCATTATAAAAGGCGATCTAGAAGTAATAGATGATGGACTAACAAATATAGGCAAAATATTTGTAGGGACTTTAAAATCAAATGTCTCTGATGTCACGGAAAGAGTGATAATGGGTATTGATGAACATATGGTCACAGGAGATAAGCGTTCAATAAGTGTAGGTCATGATAATACCAATGGAAATCAAAGTGAAATGTGGTTTCATTACGATAGTAGTGGTAATAGTAATAACTTTGGTTCAATAGGTTTACGTGGTAAGCCTACATTAATAGCATTTAATAATGAGGGAAAAGTTTCTATAGGTCGCGAGAAAATACCATCATCAAACTTTTCAAGTCTTAATTTACCAAGTATATTAGACATTTCTGGTACAGTAAATATTACCGGTAATAATGCTGGAGGATATATTTCTCAAATACCATCTTTATCTATTAATAATACTAGTCTAGACGATAGTGCAGGAGCTTCCATAGAACTTACTGCAAAACGTGCGTATCACGCAGAATCTAAACCAGGGTTTACTCCACAATTAACTGGCGCCGATATTATTTTACGGAATCTTAACGATGCTAATCCATCTGGAGGTGCTAGGGTACCTACAACAAAGGTACATGGTGTTATGAAAACATTTCAAACTGATAATTCTTGGAACCGCGGAGATATGGTATTTTATGGACAAGATACTGCTTCTATAAATGCAGGAACAGATTCATCTGGTATTACAGAGTTTTTGAGATTTAATAGTGAAAATCAGTTTGTTAGATTTTCCAAAGATATTGGAATTGGTGGTAATGTTAAACCGAAGAGTGGTGACCCAGTACCAACTTCATATCCTAGTTTTCCTGATTCGTCAGCATTTATTGATGCAAGAACATATACATATTATGGTTATGATACTGGAGATAATTGGAAAGCGGGTGATATTTTATTAGGATGTGAAAACCAAGACGCTCCAATATCAAGTCGAAAGCCAAATGGTCTGTTGTGGAAGCCACTAGGAGGTCATTTGACGCCAGGTAAAGTCTTCGCTGGAAATTATAGTAAAGAATCTGCCGCAATTAAGTTTATACCATCTGATGATTATTACAGAGGAGGTCTAGGATTTTTCACAAATAATACAGGTGATTTGACTACAAATGCTGTAAAAAGAATGGAGATTTTATCAAATGGAGATATCAGTGCCGTTAATCAAATTATAAGTTGTAAGCATTTGAATACAAGCACCAAATTAATAACAAAATCTGCATTACAAGTTGAAGGTGTTGGCAATAGAGCGTATTTTGATATTGTTGATGCAAGTAGAATATATTTTCGTAGAAGTGAAACATCTACATGCTCAAATGGCGATGAATATATGTATGCTGATGTTAGTGGAGTTAATGTTAGTACTAATTTATATGTTAACGGAGAAATACATGGCAATCTTGCAGTCCAATATATTGGAAATCTTAATAATTTCGGTGTTCCAGGAAAGAAGATAAATATATTAGGGGGATTACATGTTGCGGAATCTATAGATATATCTAGTAATGCAATTATAGATGGTAGTTTAAATGTAAGTGGTAATGCAATTATAGATGGTAGTTTAAATGTAAGTGGAAATATTACTACAAATAATGTTCTTACTGATAAAGTATCATTTAATACAGGATCATTTATAGATGGAACTACTTCGAATAAAATAACATTTTTTAATGTGACTAATGTAGATTTAAATGATAGTGATGTCAGTAATATTGATAATTTAGATGTAAGCTCTATAAGAATTAAAGCTGGAAATATTAACTTTGGTTCAGATGATAAATATGCGATCAATTATAATAGTGATTCCAGCTCAGTAGATATCAAAACAAATGGTAATAATATGATGCGTATATTTGAGGATAGGGTCGGTATTGGAGAAAATATATCTGGACCTTCACCAGCATTATTATCAATAACACGAGAGGATTTTCCAACATCAACACAGTTTGGAGCGGGAACACTTATTCATTTGGGACGAAGTGGAGCTGTTAATTCAGCAGCCATGCAAACGTATGGTATAGGATTTGGAACATATGCAAATTCAAAGTACCCTCCTGCATGGATTGGTTATGAACAAAAAGGCACTACTTCTCCAAATGGATATGGAGATCTGATATTTAAAGTTAAAGGAGCTGGTGCGACAGATACTGATCCGACAGAGGTATTAAGACTTGCTGCAAACGGTGGATATGTTGGTATTGGTGGAGTTGAAACCCCAACATATAATTTGCAAGTAGAAGGTACAGGATTTATTAGCGGAGAATTGACTGTTGGTGGTAGAACTGTGATCAATGGGGATTTATTTGCAAACAGAAAGGCAACAATTCAAGGGAATTTAGTAATCGCTCAAAACTATACGGCTACTGTTCCTTCCAATCACAAACTATTTATAGAAGCAATAAATAACAACGATGGAATATATATAAGAGAAAGTGGAACCAATGCATTAGTTGAGTTAGGTAAGTCAAATAAGACGAATACTGGTTATTTAAGACTTTACAATTCTGATGTTGCTAACAATGGCATTCTTTTGGATGGTCAAGGACCTAGTTTTATAAATGGCGGAGGACTTTCTCTTGCTGGTGTTTTGACATGTGAGAATACATTAACTGCAAAGTCCTCTGCAACATTCGCTGGCAATGTAGGTATTGGAACAACTACTCCATCTAATGCGTTAGAAGTTGATGGAAAAGCACTGATCATAGGTTCATTAACTGCAAACTCCTCTGCAAGATTCGATGGCAATGTAGGTATTGGAATAGCCCCATCAACTACAGCAAAATTATCTGTTAATGGAACTGTAGAGTTCAATAACTCATTAACTGTTGATGGTCCTATAACAAACTATGGTACGGGCACGAGTAATAAAATTCACACTCATTTTATTTATACTGATTCAACACTCACTGGTTGGTTCGGAGGATTAGGATTAGGTTTTGAGGGCAGTAAGAAAAACAAAGTAGGTATACGAAATACTGCTCCTTCGGTAATGGATCCTGTAGATGTGTATATAGATGGTGAAACTGAAATTAGTGAAAACTTGATAGTTGATGGTAGAATCTCTGCGCAAAATTGTTTTATTCAGAGTACTAGTCTAAATGATACTTATATTACAATGACGTCTCAGTCATCAACAAATAAACAATTTGAATTAAAAATTAGAGATGATACAACAAGTAGTTATCCATTACATATTGGTCCGGGCACTGGTTTTTATGGAATAAATATTAAACACTCTAATGGCTATGTGGGCATTGGAAAAAATAATCCAGCAGCACCATTAGAAGTTAATGGGAACATACTTGTTAATGGAGGAAATTATGGTATATATTTATCTGAAAACGCGACCGGAAAAACTTATGGTAAAGCAGGTATTGCATCCTCAAATGATGGAACGGGGACATATCTAGAATTCATGATAGATGGAAATAATTATCATAGAATGGACAGAAGTGGTAATGTTGGTATTGGAACAACTAATCCAGTAGCTAAGTTGGATGTTAACGGCAATACGATAATTAGTGGAAAATTAACTGTCGATAGAATCGAGGATAACGGATCGAGTGTGATTACTTGCGCATCCGATCACACTGTATTAGGTAGTAGCACTGCATATAGTTATTATGCAACATCAGACGAAAATAAGAAAGAAGATATAGAAACAATATCAGATGCTACAGAGAAGCTGACATCATTAAGAGGAGTATCGTATAAATTGAAAGAAGAAAAAGAAAAGAAAACGCATTACGGTGTAGTAGCTCAAGAGTTAGAGAAAGTTTTCCCTGATATGGTGCATGGTGAAGAGGGAAATAAATCGGTAGCATATATGGAGATTATAGGAGTATTAATTGAAACAGTGAAAGATTTAAATAAAAGAATCAAAAAGTTAGAAGAATCTTCTAAGTAAATTTATATAAAGATGAGTAATTTTAAGTTTAAATCAGAGAATTATATAGAAACGAATATAGGAGAAGTTATTGCTGAAAAATGGTTTACTGGTGGAGGGATCACTGTAACTAATGATAATGGACATGGAATTACGAACTTAGTGAACTACTCTCCTTTAATAAGAGTAGTAAAAGATGGTACGAGTGCAGGAGAAGGAAGGACAACAACAAACGATAATTACAAAGTGACGCATTCTGGAGTGAGTGTAGATCTATTAGGGGGACCGTCATTGGCGTTAGCAAAATATAAGTTTTACCCTCAAGTATTGAATGGATCTCTTCTACCGACTGGAACAACACAAGCAACAATGACACGATCTTATACCAATCAGCCTATTCCATCTTGGTGTAAATATATAAAAGTGTTATTAATAGGAGGCGGTGGAGGCGGTGGAGGTGGGTTCGGGGTAATTGCAGCATTTGGAGGTACCGAACATGCCGGTACCGGTGGAGGCTGTGGGGAATTGGTGGTAGCATGTATTGAGAGACAAGCAGGTGACAATGTATATAATCTTACATTAGGCAAGGGTGGAGATCCAGCAGAGCGTAGGTTTGTATTAGGAGGAACTAAAAATAATGGTGAGACGGGAGGAACTACATCATTTACCGTTGGTGCTGTTACTATTGATGCAAGAGGTGGAAAAGGAGGTTCGACACTTTATCAAGATTCCAATGCTGGTACCGGTGGAGGACAAACTTCAAGAGATACTACTGTAGTCTCAAATGATTCAGATACTACTAGTGATAGTAAACCTAGAGAACGGAATAAATATTCAGGAAATCAAGGAACTTATGTACATACTGTTTATGGGTCTGGTAGTGATGTTAATCCTGGTGGAGCAGCATTCGCTAGATTTGCTGAAGTTCATTATGGATTTTATGCGCTTGCTGCTGGTAGGACATCGGCTTCAACAGGATTAGTAAGAGAGATGAAATCCCCTCACATGCTTAACGAAGGTTATGGTGTTGGCGGTACTGGATGCGCAGGGACCGCTGCACCAGATCCAACACGAGGGGTGCATGGGTGTGCATGTGTGATGTTTTTCCCCGGGAAACCTCCTAAATATCCATTAGGTGATCAAGCCTAATTCTCCTAATATTAAGTTAAAAAATTGATATAATATTTCAAGAATAATAGATTATATCAATAAACATGGACACCTTAGCAAAACTAAATCCACACCCAAGAGATGAACATATTGAGTTTGATGAACCATCCCACACTTATACAATTGATGGCGATAGCGATTATACGTCTGTTACTACATGGAATCATAGTCATTTTAAACACTTTGATGCCGACAAGATTATTGCAAATATGATGAATAGTCGAAATTGGCCAAACAGTAAATATTATGGTCAAACGCCAGAAGAAATAAAGGCAGGTTGGGAAAAGAATAGAGATGAAGCAGCAACCGCAGGCACAAAAATGCATCTGGATATTGAGAAATATTATAATGGTATGGAGGTAGAAAATGATTCAAAAGAATATAGCCAGTTCCTAGAATACTTGAAGGACCATCCATTCAAGCCATATCGAACAGAGTGGACAGTTTGGGACAAGGAGCTTAAATTAGCGGGGTCAATAGATATGGTATATGAGAATCCAGATGGCACACTAATGATTTATGACTGGAAGAGGTCAAAGGGAATAGTAAGAAACAAGCAATGGGAAGAGTACTCAACCACTAAGGAGATATCTCATATACCGGATACAAACTTTTGGCACTACGCATTACAATTAAATACATACAAGGCATTACTAGAAAAGAATTACGGGAAGAAGGTAACAAAACTGTGTTTGGTATGTTTATATCCAACACAGACCACATATAAATTGCATGAGGTACCTGAGTTATGTGAAGAAATAGAGGAGTTGTTTAAGATAAGAAAAAGTCAACTATAAAATAACTTAAAAGTTGTTGTAGATTTAAAGTAATATGAACATGACAGCAGACATGATAAATGAAGATATTGTAGATACATTTTTTACTGTTTTGGGTGTACTAGTGACAGGACTGGCTGCAGGTTTTACCGTAGTAGGAGTGTTTATTTATAAGCCTGTTGATGATGAAGAGCCAAGATATGAGGAGAAATATCGTGAAGAGTTTGAGGAGTTGGAAGAGAAAGATTTGGATGATGATACAGTGAAAAGTCTATGTGAGAAATATTTGAGTGAAGAAACACCGAATGGAGAAGTAGTAATATGTTATGATAAGGATAATGAATCATACAATTATTGGTGTGATGATAAGTCAATAAAGTTTCTAACACTAGATGCAGTAGCACATAAATATGCAATTGAAAATGATTGCAGAGCATTGTGTGTAAATTACAAAGATGAGTATGAGAAAGCAAGAGAGAAGGTTTTGAAACATATTGAAGATAAAAAGAAAAAAGATGAAAAGAAAGAGGAAATAGAAGAAGAGGAGTCTGAAAAGAAAAGTGTATTCGCAAAGTTTAAGAGTTACAATACAGTAAATGATGAAGTAGCAGCAGATGATAAAAATAAAGAGAGCATTCAAGTTGAGAAGTGTAATAAGTTTAAATATAAAGGAAAGCTACGAGACTGGAAAGAATTGCAAGAAAAAAAAGAGGATAAAGAAGAGAAGGATGAAACAACAATGAGTGTAAGTGAATGGCTAAGAAGTAAAAAATCAGTAGAGAAAAGAGAGGAGAATATTAAATTGAATACAAAGGATAAAAATGAAGAAGAAAGAAAAAAAGAAAAATAAAAACCTAGAATAATATATACAAATGTGCTCAAAACAATCAAACAATATATATTATTTACAAGAAGGAGGAACTCCAATAATAAAAACAGCTCGTCAGGGTCTTAATCTTACAGAAGAAGATGAGCCAATAATTGCTTCAGACAGTCCAGGAGGTAGAATGTTAAAAATAGCTACTGATTTAATCGAAGGAACAATAAAGGGAGCTGTAGGAGCAGCAGAAGGATCTTTTACAGCAGCTTTAGAGGGAGTGACTGGAGATATGCCAGAAAAACCATGGACTGAAGTTGCACCAAAGTTAATGCACTCAATAGAGAAAAATAAAGAGTTTGCGGAAAACTTTATACAAGATGAAAAAATGCAAGAAGCAGTAAAAGAATTAGTAGAAACTTATGCAGAAGCAATAGCAAAGGTACATGATATATCAAAGCCGGCGATAGATGAATTAGTAGGAGATTTTTGGGAGACAATAGATGAGGTAGGAAAAAGATCAGCAATAGGAGTGATGAATACAGGGATGAATGTAGCTGAAGCGGCAGCAGGAGAGATACCTGTAGTTGGAGGATTAATGGATTTGGCTCTAGCAGCTGCTAGAGGATTTAATCATTTTTCAAAAGCAGTAGCACCTTGGTTAGAGAAAGGTCCGGCAATGATTCAAACAGCATCAGAGTCAGCAGCAAGAGGAAAAGAAGTAGCAGATACATATGTGCCAAGAATAGCGAATAAGTTAAATCGTATACATGAGTTATCAGAAGCAGCAAACTCAAAGAATCCAAAAATGGCATTAGCAAAAATAGCAGCAAAAAATCCACTAGAAACAATCAAAACAGCAAAAACAATGTCAAACTTATCACGCGCAAAAAATCCACAAGATATAGGTAAAGCATTGGGAGTTCCAGATATAAAAACCCTAACCAAAAAGGGTGGGAAAGCACGAAAAACACGGAGAAAACGAGCAAAAAAAACAATTAATAGATTAAAGAAAAGTATAGATAGATTTACACGAAAGCGAGGGTAAGTTATTGTTTTTCAAGCCACTCTTTATAACCTATACTTCTAACTATATCAAACGAGCTTTCTAGATGATCTCTTGCAATTTCTAAAACTAATTTTTCTTGTTCTGACATTTGTTTTATATATTTATCTATAAGATTGTCTTCAGGAGACTTTTGAGATTTACTGGAAGGTTTTTCCATATTAATTGATATACATAAGACACATTTATATCAATTCAATTTTAACGAGAAATAAAACAAATAAGTTTGTTATCCATTCTAACATCTGACTTGTTTAACATATCGGTTATGGCAGTATTAACAGTATAAAGATTTTGCATCAACCATGTAAATATCAGCGGTAAATCATTAAGAGTTGCAAAATCATTTGTATTGTTAGGATTCATAACAGCATAGCCGCATCTTTCTATTTTTTCACATGCACCCGGTTGTTTAAATGGTGATAGCTTTTCATATGTAACTCGCTTACATATAGAAGAGAAAGGTGTAGAGGGTTCTCTATCAACAGTCAATATTTTAATGTAACATTGATCACAGCTTTTATAAAAAGGGCGTGAGGACAAAGCATAAGTTTCTGACATATATGATTAGTTTCTAAAAAAATTGAAATAGTATTTCAATTAATATATAATTTAACTCAAACAAGAAAAACAGAATAATATGTCAACAATCTATCGATTCAAACTAAGCAATAACGTTACCGAAATGGTAACATCTTTTGCAAAGATTCATCAATATGATGATAGAAAAACATACAAAGAAGCGTGGGAAGATTGGTGTAATGAAAATAACGAAACAATTACTCGTGAAGTAAACCGGCTTGTGGATATAGGGTATGAAGGTGATGTATTAGATAAGATGTATAAGGCTGGTCGTTACTATTTTAGAACAAAAAATCTAACAGAGAAGAAGGAACCAAGAGAGAGACGTGCATATATTTCAATGAATAACGAGATACTTGAAGCGATGGATGAACACATTAAGCAGAATAGTGATAATGATGATTATACTCCGGCAACAGGTTTTGATAACTTTTGCACATCAAATGTGAACATTTTGTCGACCGAAATTAGGCGTATTCTAGATGAAGTAGAAGGTGTAACAGGAAAGATGCTTACAAAGAAGATAAAGAAAACATATAAAAACAGATATTATTTGTATTCAAAACAATAATTAAAAAGTTGTAAAAATATTTTTTATTTATAGTGTCAATTTATATGAGTAAATTACTAAGTCAGGGAGGTTTTGGGTGTGTATTTTATCCAGGTGTAAAATGCAATGGTATGCCAAATCCAAGCAAAAAAATAGTAACAAAGATCCAAGAAAATAATTTTAATGCACAAAATGAAAGTAGAATAGGTGAATTAATAGAAGAACTAAAAAATTACAAAGTATACTTTTTGCCGGTGATAAATAGTTGTGATATAGACATTAGAAAGATTGATAATAGTGTTATATCAAAATGTGAGATAATAAAGAAGAATCGTAAATATATTTCAATGGATATAGATTATATAGATACAGTAGATTACACTAGTGTTTTACTTAATTCTACAAGTAAACGAATATTAATGCAGTTATATCAAACATACAAATATATATTAGATGCTCTAAAATTACTTGCCGAAAAATCAATAGTGCATTATGATTTGAAAATGGACAATATGTTATTTGTAAAAGAAACAAAACAACCACGTATAATAGATTTTGGTATATCAATACCAATGGAAGAAGTGACAGAAAGTAATATGCACGATTATTTTTACGTATTTGCTCCAGAATATTACATTTGGTGCATAGAGATAAATATGATCAATTACTTAATTCATAAAAACAAAGGGCAATTAACAGAAAATGAGATGAAAATGGTTATAGACTTATCTGTTCATAATAATCCACTATTAATTTCGAAAGGAAATGAAACTATCGAAGAATATAAAGGTCAAGCATATGAATATTATACACAATTTGTTGGTATGAAATCAAATGAAATAATTAAAAAACTTAAAGTTCACTACAAAACATGGGATAATTACTCATTAAGTATATTGCTATTTTCGCTGATAGATAAATTATTTGATAGAGTTGAATATAAGAATTCTTACATATTAGGGTTGGAAAGACTTATGCTAAGAAATATTCATCCAGATCCTGAGAAAAGGTTAAGTTTGGATGATACTAGTTCAAAATTAGATGAGGTATTATATGAGGATGGAGACGTTCGAAGTTATTTAACCTTGTCTAAGAATATAAAAAAAGATAAGAAGTCAATATCAATACAAATAAAGAGAGAAATGGAAGATTTAAATAGAACATTTGTGCGAAAAATGTCACGATAATTTTCTTTAATCATCTATTTTCTCTCTATAATAATATTTTTAACTACTCAAACGATAAGATTCACTTTGTCTAATAGCTGTATCTTTAAAAGATTTGGGTTAGCTATGAGGATAATAAAAAAAAATCGAAGAGAGAAAATAGAAATAATATAGTAGAATTATTACTAGTATATTATTTAATTACGCGGATTTACCTTTTTAGCTTTGCGAGTCTTTCTCTTCTTTTTAGATTTTTTACCTTTCTTTGCAGTTTTGCAAAAGTTAGATTTGCTGGAAGACATATATTCTTTAATTTTATCGCGACACTCACTACATAAGTCTACATTATCTAATATAGCTTGTGCAGTTATATGGTGGTGGTGAACATATTTGTGCGATTCATGTTTTTCTTCATCTGCCTCTTCAGAAGTATCTTTCTTAGATTTCTTAGATTTCTTTTTTCTAGTAACAGGTGCAGATTTTCCTTGAATAAACTCAGAATCAGTTCCAGCCTTAACCTTTTTCCATCTTTCTGAAGTAGCTTTTCCAACCTTTTTAATATCAAATTTTTCACCAGCTTCTGCTGCTTCTTTTTTTATAGCGGCAGATACTTTGCCTAGTAATTCTCTATATGATATCTCTTTTTTGGTCATTATATAATATGTTTTGATAAAAAGAAATAGATAAAATTGAATTAAAATAATGAGCCATGTTAATATCATCTAAAGTTATGACAAAGCTACAATTATCTGAGAACTTATATCCATTAGATGAGGTTTTTATGACATTTACACAATGTCTTATCAAACGAGCCTCGCAAGATGAGATGTTATACTGGTTATATGAAATATTAGCATCAGGACAAGAAATACTAGACGGATTAGCATGTATTTATCTGCAATTTTATAGCATAGGAAACAAAGGTTTAGATAAATATATTCTAACAAAAGCACGAAAATATAGAACAGATGGAAACATAAAACATCTTGCTAACATGGTAAATAATATGAGATTAGCAAATCCAACTATAGATTCATACGAGATCACATATAAATGTGTACAAGAAGTGGGACCAAATAAGATATATAAAACAGGAGAATGGATAAAATGTCATCCACCTTACTCATATGGTTTGCTAAAATCAATACATGCTAACGACAGACATAATGTAGGTGCATATTTACATATAATGTTAAAAAAATATGGTTTTGATGAGACATATGCAATAGTGATAAATTATTTGATAAATGTGAGGCAAATGTCATATGAAAATATAAGATTGACAAAAGAAAATTATCCAAACGATATATTCCTTTTATCAGCAATAATAGCAAATGTAAATATTAATTATCAAGTAGATGAAAGAGCAATGCGATTTATTGCAGTGCCACAAAGTTTAATAGATAAAATGACCCTTCATTTTACAAAAAAATCAGAGAAGTACTATTTAAAGTTAACAGAGAGACGATTATACGGAACTCATAGTAAATTAGGACCTGGATATTATGGAAGGCAATATATAGAAGAAGGGTTGAAGCATGCAAGTTGGTATTCTTGGGAATATTATTGTTATGAGTCAACTGAATGGAATAAGCGTTTTAAAAAATATAATGGAAAACAAAATCATGAAACAAAACGTGTAGATTTCCCAGATGATGATTGTTTAGAAGCATTTTACGAAGATGATAATGCTATGGATTTTGATGAACAATGTAGCGAAACACAAATGAAGAGTTTACATGATATTTATGTTTATGATGATATTAATAAATGGTTTATAGATTTAGTAAATGAGCGTGTAATAGCTAGTATTAATCAAATAACAATATAATCAAATAATATTTTTTAATATAGTAAAAATATATAATTATGAGTGTTAGACAGTTAAAAAGTTTAAGTAAAATACGAGATAAAAAAGATTTTGACAAAATGTCAAAGAAAGAACAACTGAAAGCAATCTCTATTTTGATTGCACCAGTTAGTTGTGAAGTCGATAAAGCCCAAGAGTTTTTAAATAAAATGGAGCAAAGCTGCGTATTAAAAGGAAAAATGCCTTTTATTGGTGGATCCCGTCGCCGCCGGGGAAGAAGGTCCAGAAGTAGATCTTCAGATACTGACGGTTCAGATACAGATGATAGTAGTGTTGCAAGTCAAGCTACAAGACAAGCACCACAGCAGGCACAAGCACCTCAGCAGGCACAAGCACCTCAGCAGGCACAAGCACCTCAGCAGGCACAAGCACCACAACAAGTAATGCCTTCAGTAGAAGCTGTGAATCAAGCAGCACAAGGGGATATGTATGATTTAATGTCTATTATTTTATTAGCAGGTGCAGCTTATGGAGCAGGAAGTTTAGCAATGGCATCAGGATTAGATGAAGGATTTTCTGCTTTATTAGAGTCAAATGGTGTTCCTAATTTAGCACATTGTTCATCAGAAGAAATATTAGCAAGAAAGATGAATGCAGCTATGATAGGATACAATGTACCTGATTATTGTGCTCAGGCTCAAAGAAGTATGAATGCAATTATTATTGGAGCTCCAGTTGCGGCAAGTGCACTCTGTGCATGGTTCGGAGTAAGAAATCCATTTACAATTATGGGAGAGGCAGCTAGAGGAGCACAAAGAGGTACAGCTGATAGTTTGCGTTCAGTTAAAAATAGATTAAAAAGTTTATTTTCAAATGCACCTGCACCAACAGATGCAGTGAGAAATGCAGCCGCTATAGCAATTGATGCACAAAATGCAGCTAATCAAGCAGCTAGAAACTCTCCACCAGCACAACAACATGCTGCCGCCGTTGTAGCAGCACAGGCAACTATTAATCCAACTATGGCTCCACCACAAAGAGCAAACATTAGTCCACAGCAACAGATGGCAGTGACACCTGTAGTATCACAAGTAACTCAACAACCCCCAGCAACTCTTCAAGCTGCAATAGGTAATTCACCTGTTAGAACAACGCACACTTCGCCTAATTTATCTCCAGTAATGGAAGGGAACACTAGTCCTCCATCTTCATCTGGAGCGGTGTCACCACTAGGATATACTCCACAGTCACCTACTTATTCGCCAAATACACCACAAGAAGGGACGAAGCACGACGACGACGATAGCGAAATGGAAGAAGGAGAAATACAAGAAGGTTCTAACACACCAACTTCTATTGGCAGTGTAACAGATTCACTAGGAAGACGGAGAAGTAGTCGGCGTCGGGCTGGCGGTCGTAAGAAAAAGACACGTAAACATAAGGCAAAAAAGAAGGGAAGAAAAGGGAGAAAGAAGAAGCAAACTCGTAAACACAAGGCAAAAAAGACACGTAAACACAAGGCAAAAAAGAAGGGTAGAAAGACAAAAAAACATTAAATATTTAATTTAATTATAATTTAAATTAAACATTTTCATCAGCATGATCATTTATATTATGTTTAATATGTACTAATTTATCGGTATCCATTATTTTTCTCATTGTATCTCCACAACAATTATGAGGTTCAATATATTTATCTGGGATGATAATTTTTTTGATTGAAGGACAACAACAAGAAAAAGTATCTACAATCCAAAAAGAAAACCAATGTGTTTTTTCTAGTTCGGCATTTGTAATTTCCTGTTGAAACATTTTATCAATGAGAGAAAATGCTGTATTTAAGTAAAGAATAGTATCAACAAGATTCTTTTTCTCTGCAAATAATTCAACAGCTCTTTTATCAATTTTTTTATTCTTTTTAAACCCGCGTTCTCTCTGGTAAGATTTAATAAACCTTAGCTCATTTTTAACATTTTTAAGAGAAGAAATAGTTTTTGTTCTATAATCATCTATTTTTTTAATAATAGCAAATACATTAGTGTTATAAATAATAGGATATCTATAACGTATCTTTCTTGGAATTATAAACTGATTTGTTTCTTTTATGTCACTTATTTTTTCTTCAACCGTTTTAACCATATTTTTCATCTTATCAAGCAACTCTTTTTCGGCAAGAGATCTAGTTTTTGATATTTCTTTTGCTTTTTCAGATAATCGCTTATTTGTTATTTTGTTTCTTTTATCTTCATCATCTTCACTAGATGAGTTTGGAGGTGAAGCATTATACAGAGCATCTATGTCCTTTTTTTCTCTAGTAATTTCCTGTGCTACATTTGATTTTGATAAAGTTGGGTTACTAAATAACAAAACTTGTCCAGATTGAAACTCTACATATGATTGTAGTTTATCATATTGGTGTGCTGATATTTTATGAGCTTCTGATTTTGCATCTAATTTCATATAGTTAACTATTGAAAGGAGAAAAGCTACGAATGCAGAAATAGAAGCTAATATAATTTCTCCATGTTCACTACATTGAAATGGTCCTTGAATAACTGCACTAACAGCTGATACAAATATTGCAGGGAACATCATATAGTTTAAATATCTTGTCATATAGCTTTGTGATTCCATATAGATGATTTTATGACCCTTTATGTAGCTAGCCAATACATCAAGAGCTGAAGAATATCTATGAACTATATCTTGTTCATAAGTAGAATTAATTCTTCTTTGCACAGTTTCATAAGATAATTTTTTGTATTTGACATTATAATTAGTGGGCTTTCTTGTGAGCTCGAATGATGCAGGTGTTCCAGAACTAGATCCACTGGCGTTGTCTTCATCAGTATCACTACGTTCACTATTATCTGGTGTAATATTTTCTCCATTAAGTTCGACTACTATATTTTCAGCCTCAGTCTTATCTGTGGATATTTTAATTCTTTCATCATCTCCTAGATTTCCGCTATCTTCGCTAACATTTAGTTCAATATTATCGAGAGAAACATTGCCACTTGTATCCATTATATATTCTAATAGAATATTATAGGTAAATGGAAACTTATTATTTTGATGAAAAAAACAATACTACTAGTGAATCAAAAGCAACATTTAAATTAACATTTTATAACAAAAAAAATGTTTCAAAATCATTATTTAAGAGACAAGGTAGACGAGTTCGACAAGCTAATACTGGACCATCAGGTGTTGATAAGTTCAAAGCTTGCTTTGGGATATTAAACAAAAGTTTTTTTTCAGTTAGTGATATTGAAGAAACAGATATGATTATGATACTTGAAATAAAGAAAAATAGAGGTTGGGGTTTTTGTGGATTTGTAATGGTAGATTTTAAATCTTCACTGGGTGAAGATAGTGATTCAGAAGAAGAAGATAGTGATTCAGAAGAAGAAGATAGTGATTCAGAAGAAGATACAAGTTCGGAGGAAGAGTCTTCTGAAGAGGAGAGTAGTTCAAGTGAAAGCAGCAGTGGTTCTAAAAGTAACTCTTCAACTGCAAGTTCAATGCCTTCATTAGAAAGTGAAAAAAAGAATAAAGTATTGTATGTAAATGCAATTTGTGCTAATACAGCAGTAACAAGAGGAGAATATGAGGGAAAGAAATTAAGAGTAGGTAATTTACTAATGACACAAGCTGAGTGGTATGCTAGATATAATGGTTTTGATAAGATGCAGTTATCAGCATTGGGATACGTAATAAATTATTATAGAAAGTTTGGATTCAGACATATCAATTCATGTGATAAAGAAGAGACTGCAAAAATGAAGAGTTTAGCAAAAAAATATGAGAATGTAAGGTATTCAAGCGATGAAGACCTAATAAATGCGTTTACCATAGAAGCCGCAAAAAGGTATGTAAGATTAGGAACAAAAAAGGAAAAGTTAGATTATTTAATGAGTAACTTAAATGATTATTTTACTGGTCAAGCAATAGTTTTTAGAGTAGAAGGTAATAAAATAGTAGCTTATGACGAGAAAGAGAATGGTAATGACACTATAAATGAAAAAATAACAAAAATGATAGATAAAGACCAACCTTATATCTTTGAGTTTTTAGAACATTTAAGACAGGAAGGGCATGCGATAGCATGTTTAGATGAGGAAGATAGACGAGGAAAGAAAATTAGACCAAAGCGTGATAAAGATGGAGATTTAGCATTTGATTGTGATGATGAAGGATACAATATGGTAAAATGTCTAACAAAAGCAGCAAATCCGCCACCACCAATATCAACAGACCCACATAATTCAGTATCAAAAAAGATGGATGGTGGGAAATCAAGAAACCGCCGAACACGTAAAACATCAAAAAAAGTCAATATGTGGATTGCGAAAAAAGCCCCTTATGGAAAAGAGAGAACTAAAATGTTAAAAAAATGCGGTAAGAAATGTTTTCTTGGTTCAAAAAAGAGTTTTCCAATTTGTAATAAAGGTACTTGTAAGATAAACAGTACTGGCATATCTGCTGCTTATATGAGAGCAAAACAATGGGGGAATACTAGAAATCGCTTGATTAGAAAGCAACTACCACATTCTAGAAAAACATATAAAAGAATTGCTCAAAAAGCAAAAAAAATATTAAAAAGTAGAAAACGCGGTAAGAGAAAAACAAAAAAGCATTAAATAAGTATTTTAATTAGAATGTAATAATTAAAATCCTTAGCTATTTTAATGAAGAGAAAGGTTATTTATCTGTATAAAGAAACACATTTACCAGCAGAAGGATGGCTCCAAGGATGTTTTATATGTGACACAATCACTAGTAAAACTGAAGAGTTTAAACCAGTTGTTGAAGATACAAAAGTTAAATATGTTGTACATATATGCCCTCCTTGCATCAAACATAAAAATAATAATATTGAATTAAACAATTTATATTTGGGACAATTGAATGATTATATAAACCACTTACATTGATTTACTTTCCATTCCGGTGGAGCCAAATCCTCCTTCGCCGCGTCCAGTATGATCTAGATCTTCATCACCAACATCTACAACTTCAGGAGTAGTAATTTTTTCAAGAATTAGCTGAGCAACCCTATCACCTTTACTAACAATAATATCTTCACTACTATGATTAAATATAACTACACCTACATTACCACGATAATCGGCATCAATTACACCAGCACCAATATCAGTATGTTTTTTCCACGAGAAACCAGATCTGGGAGCAATACGTCCATAATATCCAATAGGAATAACCATTGCTAGATCAGTTTTGGCGATTGCTTTGCCGTTAGCAGGTACAACAATATCTTCTGCTGATGCTAGATCATAACCAGCAGCAAGATCTGATCCACGAACAGGCAATACAGCATTTTCACTTAGTCGTTTTACACGAAGAGTCATCATAATTATATTCTTAAAAGATATGTTGTCTTTAATCATTTTTTTGAAAAAATGAAAGTATATATATTAAACACGCTTATAGGTAACTTAGAATACAAAACAAAGTAATGACTACTGTAATTATGAATGCACTGACGATGAATAGGAGGAGGAGGTATATTATGCCTCAAACGCAAGTTTATATACCGAATGGTCCGGCGAGACAATTGAATATTGAAAAGCCTTCAAAAAGGCATGAACGTTATATGGCTGAAGCAGTAAATCAGGCAACAATGTCAAATGTTGCACACCGCCATGGATGTGTAATAGTTTGTAGTGGAAGGATTGTTGGGCGAGGTTATAATCATAATCGCTCAACATCTAATGATGGTTTAATAAAGGATTGTTGTACTTGTCATGCAGAGATAGCTGCTCTGAGGAGTATGGGCACAACATATTGCAAGTGTCGAGGTGACCATCGGTATTGGGTTCAACGAGGCAAAGTTTCAACGGCTCGTAAAAAAGGCAACCATATATATAGCGAGGGTGGGGGGTGAGGGTAATATAAAAGATAGTGGCCCTTGTATAGATTGTTTAACAACACTAAAAACATTTGGAATAAAAAAAATGGTATTTACAACAAATGAAGGAACACTAGAATTACATGACATAAATAGCTATAATAAAGTATATAAGACATGTGGAAGGTTACATTTACAAAGAAGTGGGTATATAATTAATTAACCAGGATATTTTTTAAAAGCATAATGTGTATCGCAATTCATCCAATTGCTTGGAAGTGCTCCATCAGATATAGCTTCTTCAGGAGTTAAATAATATTTATTACAGCCATTTTGATTAATAATAAAAGGAAATGGCTGTTTACATGGTGGAGTTGGTAAACATTTTTTATGATAAATATTAACATTAGTATATTGACTAGATGAAACTGCACCAACATTAACATTTTTGTGAAATGTAGAGCGAGATTTAGTTTTTCCACCAATCATAGTTGTTTCACTGCATTCTGCATCACATGAAACTAAGCCTGCGTCTTTAATCACATGATCATTACATGAAGCTGCGACTTTAACTTTATGAATGTAGTTAGATTGAGCATGTTCTTCGGGATTAAATGACATAACCCAATTATATGATGCAGGAGTTCCATCATCACATATCTTAGTAGGAAAATGTACGCGTGAAGCTAATAATCCAGAGGTAGTTTTTGGTGGAAGTAACGGAACTGTACCTATTGTTTGAGGACATTTATTATATTTATTCAATCTGTTATCTCCAATATAGTAGTGGTATCTTCTGACACCCATAGTTGAAAATTGACTACCAACAGAAATATTTTTTTTAGCCTTATGTTTTCTGCTTAAAGTATGATGCGACATATTTACTTATATTACTGAGTGATAATTTGTTTAGTTCTTTATTATGGATATATATAATGCACCCTTATCGCCCTAAGTTTAAAACAAATGATTGGCATAGATTATTACTCAAAATCTTAGGACTTCAAAAACTATATAATCACTTTATTGTAATAGAGGGTATAAATGTATTACGTATATTATCGAAAAAAAAGCCCCAAAACCATAAATTAAAAATATTTTGTCATAGTCGTTGGTTTGACATGATAAAAAGCAATGATAACAAAATACAATGTCTTCTTAATTTTGATGAATGGTATAGTAAAAAGTTTATTGCATTACGGTGCAGTCCAAAACAGGAAAAAATCATACCAAAAATAATAAAGCAAGAGTTTTCATATAGTAAGAAACTTTGGGTGTCAATAGGAGTTAATAATTATGAAAAAAATAGTGGTTTTTCATCATTAAAAAATGCAGTAAATGATTCTATAACTCTAAATGAGTTTGGTTTGTCTAATGGTTTTAAAACTATAAATCTACAAGATAATCAATGTTCAAAACAACAGCTTGAAATGTTATTTCAATCGGACTTATGCTCTAGATTAAATCCAGACGATTTGTTAGTTGTAAGTTTCCATGGTCATGGACATACAGGATATTTTAATGATAAAGAGTATGGATTTATAGTTCCATATGGTTCTTTAGATTGTACACCAGCAAGTTTAATATCAATGGAACTATTATCATTATGGGTTCAAATGTTACCAGCTAGACACATACTTATAATTTTAGATTGTTGCTTTTCTGGAATGATGGCTTTGCGGGGCAAAGAAAGTCAAGAAACATGTGAATCAGAAGAAGTAATGAGAAGGAACTCACTTTATAAAAATCTATGCAAAAAAGCACGTATAGTAATTAATGCAGGACAAGAAGACGAAACTATTATGGATGGAGGATGGAATAACAATTCTTTATTAACAGGTTTAATTGTATCATATGAAAAATACAATGAAACCAATGGTTCAGTATACTCTTTATTTAATTATATATCAAAAAAGATCCCTATAATTGCAAATCAAAATCCTACTTTAGGAAAATTGCAAGGAGATATGGGTGGTGATATTTACATAACACTTTAATCAGTTGTGGGTTTACCGTGATAACCAATATTTTGATATTCTTAACCTTGGACACAATCTTTACTGCAAAGTTTATATTTCGTATAGTCGCTTGATGATGTAGCTGCGTGTATATCTTTTCCTGGTACAAAACAATGAGCCATATTATTTGATACATTGGACTTTAGTTTTTCACTCTGAGATTCTATATTTAGTTGTTTAACTAGTGGTTTAGCACATTTACTGTCACATGTATTATTAAAAACACTGGTAGGATTAACTACTCTTGATAAAATCAATCCTTTTGTGTTTATTGAAGAAGATCCATCACTTTTACTTCCATTACAACATGATGCACCTGTTCTAGAAAGACTTGTTTGTCCAATTCTTCCTTGACCTCTGTAAGTACCAGAGCTTGAAAAACCATTGCGTGATACGGGTTTAAAAAATCGTTCATATTTTTTAGAAGGCATTATATATTTTAACAGTAGAAAATTAAATATATATGAAACGTCGTTCATTAGGGTCGTCTTTGAGAATCCTTTCCATTAAAAAATATAGCTTTGTTGGTCTTAATCTATTAATATCATTATCAATATTGAGCAATGATAAAACCAAATTACATATTGCATAGTATCCTACATTAGAATTAACTGTTGAAGGAAGAGTATTTACTTGTTTTAATTCTGGTGCCATCAAATCATTATATGTAAATGGCTTTGAGATAAGTAATTCATTTTTCCAATTAACTCTAAAAAGTTCAGGATTAACAATAACAAAGTTATTTTCACCCACCATATGTATTTGATCTTTGTTAATAGATATAAAACCTAATCTTTTTTCATGGAGTTTTGTTAATTGACTGGCAATATCAAGGGTTAGTCTTACTGCTTGTTGGTATGATAAAATATCTGGTACCGGTTTCTTTTCTCCGGATACATCAGCACCAGACTTCTTTAAAAATGATATCATTTGTTCTTCCATATAGAATATGACTTCAATATTTTTTAACCAAAAAATTAACAAAAACTATTTGGTTAAATGTTTGCCTCCCACGACTTTTTATCTACGTTCTGGTTTTGGTACTCTACTCGCAGAGCATTTCCAAAACCACGGTTCATTATATACTACCTTTATATCTAGGCCGTTAACTAGCCTGTCCTTCAACATTACTGACCTTTCATTATCTGGCCAATATTTAAAGTGTATAAATACTCTTTGATAGTTGTCATTATTGCGATTTTTACGAATCATATCAATTCGTTCAATACAATCTTCTCCTAATACCTTAGTAAAAGCATCTTTTATTTGCCAACGGGTTATTTCTGCAAACACACGAGGAATGCAAATACTTGGTGAACTCTTTGCCATATTTATTACGAATATAATAGAGTTCTTTTTAACCCATTCAATTTTTTGATATTAGTATAAATAATTAGGTAGCAAATGGTTGCATGCAACAAATAATTTATATTCACCAATACTCAAACGCATAACTATACTGTTTCCTGTAAATGTACTTTTTATTATCCTTATAACGAAATGCAGTTAATTATCATAAATAGCTGTTAAGAAACATAGTTACACATAATTACTCAATGTATAATGTTTAACTTATTTTTAGCCAACATATTTTTTGAAATAGCTTAAATATCATTGTTGTATATACATAATACAAGAACAGTAGTTGTCTAGAATAAGTGTAAGTTTAAATGAACTTTAATAAAAACAAACGTAATAAGGAACAAAAAAATAGTAGGTTTTCGGATTTAAAAACAGAAAGTAATCCTTTTAAAAGTAATAATAATTCCAGAGATAATTCCATAGATAATTCCAGAGATAATTCAAGGAATAGAAGCAATTCTAATACAGATGGTAGTTATGTCCCACCTTCTAGAAAGGGAAGGGAAAGAGGTAGAGAAAAGAACAGAGGAAATAGTTTTAAAGGCAGAAATAGAAGATATACTGGGGTTGCGCCACCTGTTAAGGAAAAGGTGTTACCAAAAATAGCACCAAATGTTAATGACGAAGAATCATTTCCTACGTTAGCACCTCCAATAACAAAAGAAAATACTAACAGTTCATGGTCAAAAAAACTAGAAATAGCTGAAAAAGATGAAAATGAAATTATAGAAGAGAAATGTGAAAGTAGTGAGGATGAGAGTGAATGTGTTGTAGAAGAGGAAGAAGGTGAGAAAAGTTGGGCAACAATAATAAAATATCAAGACCCAAAAGTCAAGAAAGATGATCCAAAATATATAAAACCAGGGTGGGTAAGGTTATCTAGATGTAAAAAAACAGGTAGATTTGTTCATGAATATGGTGAGCAAAGAGAAAATCCGTTTTATAAAGAATTGATGGAAATGAGAAAAAGACAGATCCAAATGGAGTGGGATAAAAGAATGCAGGAATATGAAGAATATGATGAGGTAATGGGATATAGTGATAATTACTATTATTCATGGCAAGCAGATGAAATTGATGCAGAAAGAGAATTAGAAGCACGTATTGCAAGAATGGAAGAAGAATGGGAACAAGAAGACAATGCTAGTGACGATGGTTATTCAGATGAATATGATGACTATGATTACTAGGTGCATTTTAAAGCGTTATAATGAATAAAGCAAAATATAATTATTATTTAATGGAAGATTTTGAATTAGATAATAATTGGATAAAAAAGCTGGAAAGAATAGAAAGAAAATACGATTTATTTTATAAAGATAAGCAAGAAAGTATCGATATTCATAGTTTGTTTATTAAAAACAATGAAATAATAAGAACGAGTAGAGAGAAAATGTTTATTGAAGATGGTAAATTATCTAGAGATGCATTAATTTATTTTATCAAAAATAATAGAAAACTTAATAATGTAACATATAAGCTCGATTCAATATTAAAGTTTAATTTAACAATCTCTCCTGAAGATGTTGTGAATGACTATTGGGATAACAATTATTTAACACAAGAAAGATATATGTCAGACATTGAGTTTTCTGATACAATTTCAGTATTTCAGGACATCAATACTTTATTTATATTGTTTTCATATCCTATACGCAGTAATAGAAATACTAAAAAAGTTTACATTACTAATACCTATAATCGTAAGACAAGACGTAAAAGATAGGCATAAAGATTCTTGAAATTGACTTAAATAAAATTACATATTATAATATACACATTATGGCTTCTCTTGTATCAGGTCTAGACAATATTGTTATGGAAAACAATAAGAATATTGGTGAAAACTCACACGCACAGCATGCTTGGACACATGCAGATTTTGAACACGACTTAGTTCAACTATATTTTCAACTAGTTCGTATACCAAAACATGACACTGAGAAAATTAAAAATATTACAAAGAAATATTCTTTACTTGTTAATAACGCTGTTCAAAATAGCAATGAGATGCAAATTAATTATTGTATGAGTATCCTTTTTCAAACTCGTGATATTTGCGGAGGAAAAGGTGAATATGCACTTTTTTATAATCTTCTCGCGGTATGGGAATCAACATGGGAAATAACTCAATACAAGCTTTCTCTTCCACTAAAACTCTGTTTTACAACAGAAAATACAGATTTCGACAAGCCTTATGGTTCATGGAAAGATGTAAAATATATTATAGACCATTGGCGACAATACTACCAAACGTCTAGGACAGGGTTGGTTGCAACATGGGAACAATATCCTATTCTTTCCTATATCATTAAGCTTTCTGTGAAACAGTTTATTACTGATCTGGATTCTAAATCTCCAAGTCTTGTAACTAGGTGGCTTCCTCGAGAAAAATCTTCTTTTGGTTGGCAGGCTCAAATATTTGCTGAACTTTTTTCCACATATCCCAAAGTAGAGTCTAATGTTACCTGGTCAAACTCTCAAAAGAAAGGGATGCTTAGAAAATATAGAAAAGAATTGGGTAAGATTAATAGACGTCTACAGACAATCCAAATCAATCAGGCTGGAAAAACATGGAAAAATATCGATTTTGGAGGTCACGGTACAAGTTTGACCTTGCAAAGACAGAAAAAGGCATTTCTTTGTGAGGGAACAAATAAAAATGCCGTAGAAGATCCTGATAGAATTGCTTGTAGATCTAACTATTTGCAATATCTTGATGATTGCAGGAAGGGTAAAAAACAGATGAAGTCCAAAAGACTAAGCCTAGGTGAAATGGTTAAAGATGCAGCAAAACATTTTGATACGAGAGGAGATAATACGTTGGTTGATGCTATTAATCTTGCATGGAGAGATCATGATAAACCTAGTCATTTGTTTAAAGATTGTATTGCTATGCTTGATACATCTGCTTCTATGACATGGGAGAATTGTCCATATTACGATGCGGTAGGGATTGCACTTAAAATTGCCGAATGTTCTACACTAGGTAAGAGAACTCTTACATTTTCTAGTCAACCTGCATGGGTTAATCTGGAAGGTCGCGAAACTCTTACAGATATGTTGTATGAAGTTGTTCGATCTCAAGTTGGAATGAGTACAAATATATATAAAGCACTTAACCTTATTGCTACTGCATGCATTGAGCAGGATCTAAGCCCAAGTGTTGTATCTAATATTAATTTGGTTATTCTTTCAGATATGCAGATTGATGCAGCAGATAGTGATTGGAATACACTAGATCAAAATATTCAGCAGCTATTTGAAGAAGCTGGAAAGAAAACTTCACATGCAACTCCGTACTCTTCGCCAACAATTATTTATTGGAATATGCGTAATACAAACGGTTTCCCTTGCAGTACAACGCGCAAGAATGTAATTATGGTTTCAGGATACTCGCCTGATGTTCTAAAATCAGTATTCTCAAAGGGTCCAGACGCTCTCAAAGATATGAAACCATGGGATGCTCTAGCTATTACATTGGGAGCAAACAGATATTCTTGGTTTTGGTCATAAATTATATTGTATTAAAATTATTTATACTGTCTGCATATTTTGAATACTTAATTATTAATTATTTAAAATATAATAAACACTTACATACCAATTAATATATAAAAATGGATCATTCTGGCATATCTAATACAAATATTGCAAGATTATTTTCAATTATCAATGATAATTATATGTCTGATGGGTTTTCTAGCTTTATTCAATCAAATAATATTTTAAATAGTAGTTTATATGATGAAGCACCTATCAAAAATGTTGCTTCAGATAAAGGCAAAGAACAAGTTAAAACTGTAAAATATAAAAAAAATTGTTGTAGCAATAATACCTGCCCAATATTACATATTGATTTTGATGATAATGAAGAAATAGGAGTTCTTCCTTGTAATCATGGTTTTAATAAAGAAGCTATAGACAGATGGATATCTGATGAAAAAGCTGAGTGCCCTGTTTGTAGATTTAAATTAGACTCTATAGAAAAGAAAAATACTAATGCTCATAATAACGAAGAAAATAATACTGATAATAACAATAGTAATATTAGTAATATTTTCAGTGACATTAGAGATAGAACATATGCATTTGATGGACATAGAAATACCGTAATATATTCTCATCCATTTGGTCCTAGAATTGAAAGGGTTGCTTCAATTATTTCAGAAGATGATGATCATACTGATTTAATGACTGCTTTGAATCGTGTTCATTCTTATAATAGAAGTAATATAAATGGATTAAATATCACGCAGATCTATAGCAGTCCTATTTTTAATGTTATTCAGAATCAGTTTGACGACATTTCTGTAAACTTGCACAATCCTTCTTTAGATTAGAATCTTGTACACTGCGTCTCAGCGTTTTCTCAAATTGTGTGCAATTCTCACATTCACATGGAATACAATATAAGCATGTTGGGTGTTTTTTACATGCCCATTTTTGTTTAAAAACTATACTTTTCTCATTATTACTCATTTTGTTATATACATTACATTATTTACTAATGAAATGTATTCAATTTTTTATTTTTTATTTGTTCGTTTCGCTAACAATGATAAACAACATGGTAAACAACTTTTTGTAGCTACTTCCACAACATTATTAACGTCTAATTCCCCCTGAGTTGCTTGAACTATTAAATCAATCGTATCTCCAACAGCACCACTATCAATAGCAGTTAGAAGAAAATCTTTATCTTCACCAGTTGCAAGGTCTACTACTAATGCTCTAATTAATCGTAGGGCATAGTCCTTTTGTTCGGCACCTTTTTTTGGTGTTTTCTCCACTGCTTCCATTGTAAACTTAATAATCAAGGCTAATGTACTCTTTTTAACGCCCATTGCTTTGACTTTTTCTTTTAGTGTTTCTAAAACTTCATCTTTTACTTCTTCTACCTTTTCTTCTAGTAGTTCTGTTGTTTCACTAATTACTTCTTCCACTTTTTCTTCTACTTTATCTGCCAGATTTTCAATTACTTCTTCTGTAGTGTTTGCTTCATTTGTTGCTTCAGCAACCTCATTAACAATATCAATAACAACTTCTTCTGCGACTGCAGCTGCCTTTTGTTCTTTGTTTTCACTCATGGCTATGTCTTATACACAGAAAAAATAATTACATATATTCATTCATTCATTCTTATAGTACATTATCGGATACAGCACGAATTGTTTTCACTACTTGTTGACTAGCATAAGGTGTTGTATGTGATCTTAACATTTGATGAGGTGAAATAATATTATCAAAATCTTCTACTTGCATATCACTCATATCAGATGCCATATATGCTCGTTGATTACCTTGAGATACCTGTCTTGCTACAATGAAATGTCTTCCATTATGTGCTCTCAATGAACAAATTGCTACGTATGTATCATCACAAAGCACTGTTACAAAACCTGTATCATCTCCATTCGTTTCAATATACTCTTTCAGCATTTTCATGTGATCTTCTAATCGCTCTATCATCTTTTCTTTTGGCGTCTTTATTACCATATTTCTTTCAGGTGAACTAGACCCAGAACTAGAACTTTCTACCTCTCCGTCGTCTTCATTATTAGGCCAAGCACGCTGTCTTTTAATTGGCGGTGGGGAAAGTATATCATTTTCATCATCACTATCTGGTTTAAACAAAGACAACTTTCCTGCATTTTGCCTCTTCAGTCTACTAATTGCCGGTTGCGCGTTTGGTGGTCCTCTCCACATACTTTGTCGTCCTTCTTCTATTAATTGTCTAGTTTCGGCCAGAAGTTTTTGCGTCAAATATCTTAGCCGGTATCTTTCTACTTCTCTATTTACTTCGCCTTTTTCTGGTTCTGAAACCATACTTATCAATATCTCTTTCTTTTCACCTGTTATGCTTTCTCCTATTAGTTTAGCTACAACTTCTTTATCTATGTGATCCCTTTTTATTGTCCAGGTTATTGGTTTATTAAATAACAAACGTCCTATACTAAGTTTATCAACCCAAATATTAGATTTGAAATCATATACTTGGCCTCCTTCTAGTATTAATTCTGTATTTCGACAATATCCATTCAAACAACTGTGCATCACCTCGCCATAAACTACTCCAGCACCTTCAGTGCTTTCGATACAATGATATTCTCCATTTGGAACACTAGAAAGTTTTTCCATACAATCTATATCATGTTGCACACCATAACCAAGAATGGCTGGTGTACCGGCTGTAATATTATTCAATTTGATTTCTAATTTTTCTTTCAGTTTTTCTGCATTACTAACTCCTACGGTTACTTCACCATCACTCATAAAGATAACATTATGCATCGACACATTTTCTTCATATTTGGTTTTGTTCAAAGTATTTAGTGCCAACCCTATATCTGTCATACCTTTTGGGGTAAGAATCTTTTTTATTTCTTCTTTAAAGGATTCGAGTTTAGTTTCTTTATTAATTTTAATTTTCAGTTCAGCAATTTCATTGTCAAACGCAATAATATGAATGATATGCGTATTGTTTCTTTTAATTGAATCTTCTAAAAAGTATTCGAGCATTTTCACCATTGTATACAAAAGGCAATTAAACTTGTCACCATACATTGATCCTGATCTATCACATATAAGGGTCCATTGAACATCTTCATACTGACACTCACCAGTAATATTGCATTTAAGTATTTCGAAATTGTCCTCATCGGACGATATATCGGATGCGTTTTTTAGACGATAGTTCTCCATTATTATTGATACAATTTAATCTTTTAAACTGGTTAACTTCAATTTTTAGATTAAATTGTATAAAAAGACTTTTTAAGCTGTAACTTCATTTATTGCATCCGCTTCATTTGTAGCAGCCAAAAAATCATCAAATCTAGACAAAATATATTCAGATGCTTCAAAGTAATTATTAAACTTTGTACTATATGCTACTACACTATTTGGCATTGGAATTACCACCTCAACTTTACTTTCATGAACACGCATCTTGAACTCATTATAAATATTATTTGGATGAACAAAAGTCAATTGTGTTCTAGTATTCTCTACTAGCTTCCATCCTACAGAGTTGAACTTTTCAACTACCTGTAGAAATCCTTTGTTTAGTGGTTCTGAAGTTGCCTTAACCTGCGTTTTTGCACTCATTATTATTACAATTATTAATGTTCATGCTTTAAGCAGATTTACTATAAAAATGAACCGGTCTATATTGTTTTTGGATTTGCAGATATAAAGCTAAGAAATCACTTATTATAATATTAAAATGCCTGTACAAACCAGATCTGCTTTAAAATATATAAATGCTGCCAAGGATACTGGCAGAATTATTATTGAAATAAGATTCAGATGTGAAAGGAATTGTGCTATTTGTAGATGCGATATGTATGGTAATAAAGTTTATCATACTCCATGTGGTCACACATTTCATACAGAATGTTTCAAAAATCAATTGCAACATATGCCTAGTAATGGTGATAAATGTGCTTGTTGTAGACATGATTTACTTCCTGCTATAAGGCAAATTGATAGTTTATATAATCTTCTTCCACCAACTCTATCTAATGATATAGGTGACTTTATGGAACTATTAATGATCTACAATATGTTACATGGAAATCATGAGATAAGATTGGGAAATACCATAATATTACCAATGAATTATATAGAACCTCCTCAGCCTGAACCATTTCCTTTAATGGATAATAATTCTAATCCTGACCTTAGCAATAATGCTACTAATGATAATAATCTAGATAATAACAGTGACGATAGTAATGGAAGTTTAGACAGCGAAGATATATGGTTTAACAATTCAAGGATGTTTCATAGAAATATACATAGACCATATCCTAATCCTACAACAGCTAACACTACAACGACCAATGTAGATATTACAAATAATCAATCCATTGACTTATCATATAATATATATAATACGTATATTCCTTATGGAAATTATGAAGCAACTTATAGCACTGAATCATCAGATGAGTTTGATGACTTACCCGATTTAATACCAGGTGATATCATGGAAGATGAGGGTGCTGATCCATATGAGTTAGATACATATATGAGCGACATTGTTGATTATCCATCAACACCCACTTCAGAAAATAGTGGATCAGACACAGAAACCGACAGCGACAATGAGAGTCGTACTATCTCAATTTAATAAATTAATTATGCAAAGTTATTAAACATTTTTTTTAGTATTTTAATAATGTCTGAAATTGAAAATTGTTGTATATGTCATGAAACTCTCACCAATAGTGAACAAATATATACTTTACCAGAATGTTCACATAGATTTCATACTAATTGTATTATGCATTGGTTTAGAGCATACAATGGAAGGTGTCCATTATGTAATAATGAAGGTATTAATTTTAATGAAAATGAATATGATTATAATGAAAGGAAAGCATTTATTAATTACTATAGAATGGCTAGTTATCACTGTAGGAGAAAAGACGCTAATAAAACAATTTTGAAAGAAATTAAAAAATTAAAAACTCTTCAAAATAAAGAAAAGCAGCAGCAAAAGAAATATAGAGATTTTAAAAGAGAGAAATGTGACCCTGAAAAAACAAATGAGCAAGTTTTTAAAGAAATTATTAGCCTAAGAAGTAAATGTGGATGGAAAATAAAAAATAAAATACATAGTAAAAAACTTTTCATTGGACATTTATACTATTCAATATTTATTAAAAACAAAATTGTTGTCGCAAGGAGGGTCGTTTTAAATAGTAGTGAACAACAATCTACAAATTAACATAAAGATAGCATTGTTTATTATATTGTGAAGGAAATACCTGATCAATTAGCATTCTTGCCCGAGTGGTCTAAGGGGGCAGACTTAAGATCTGCTGGCTTCGGTCGCGTGGGTTCGAACCCCACAGAATGCAAACTATTTTTCGCTCGTGTAGCTCAGTCGGTAGAGCATGGGTCTTATGAGCCCAGGGCCCCGGGTTCGAGTCCCGGCATGAGCAAAAATAGATATTTTATACTTATGAAGACAAATAGTTTTCATCTTCATAAGTGTACTTTTCAAATACTTATTAATAAATTAAAAAAATGAAATATATTTTTACATTTTTCTATATTTCATCAATAAGCCTTCAAATATATACTCAAATATATACTCAAATATGGATTGTCCTGTCTGCCATACTAAAATAACCAATGGTGAAGTTACATTAAAGTGTAGTCACAAACTATGTGTTCCATGTTTTACACAATGGGCTAGAATGGCGAATACTTGTCCATGCTGTAGAGACACATTTGCTGAACCGCCCCAAAAAAAAGAAAAACAAACAAAAAAAATAACTGGGGTTATTGCTCGTGGTATCATAACAACACACGAAACCGAACTCAATGACTATTCTCACATTAGGGTCATGGAGCTCAACAAAAAAAGAACCGATGCTGAAAAACTTGCTCTTATCAATGACATAATAAATTACAATATCAATATCATGGCATCACGCATGGTTAACTGGTACGAAGATAATTAAAAAGTAATAAATAACAAAAAAATATACAAAAACACTCATAACTGAGAGATTTTTTTGTTAAAAATCATAATAACAATATATTTTAATGTGGAAAGTATTGTCCGTATTAGGTGCATTTGGTCCATGGGTAATGGCAGCAGTTATAGTCACAGAAAACATAATAGACCAGTGCAGCTATTTTAAAGTAGGTGCACTAATACTATGGCAACCTTTAAGTATTACCATAAATGGTCTGTTAAAAGAAATAATTAATCAAGATAGACCACCAGGAACAAGACATGTGAATGAATTAGAAAAATTAATTGATGAAGGCACTAAGGGTATGCCATCAGGACATGCTCAATTAGTTGGTTCTGAACTAATGCTTTCCGTTCTATCAAATACAAGTGATACTACACGCTACATTATGATAGGTCAAACATTTTTGACGTTATATCAGCGTTGGTTATATAAAAAACATACTATTATGCAATTATTAATAGGGTTTTTTATTGGTATTTTTTATTCTACTGTTTTTTGGTTTGGATTAATTACGTTTATATGAGTTCTTTAAGTATGTGTCTATAACGTTTAGAAACATACTTAAATATAATTTTGTTATGTATATTGTAAAAGATAGTTCCTCTTTTGCCCCAGCTTTGGTAGCTCAGTTGGTTAGAGCGTGCGACTGTTAATCGCGAGGTCACAGGTTCGATCCCTGTCCGAAGCGTATATAACACAATACTGAACAAATTGTTCGGTTATAACTTCTCATTGAGGTTATTACCGAACATTAGGATATATACAGCAATCAACCTTTATGATATTGAAACCGTATCCAGCAAAAGGAAGCACACAGCAACAAACAAATCAAACCTAAAAAATAAGTGTTTATGTAGATGTGGATGGGAGTCTAATTTAAAATTAGAGCCACATTACAGAACAATAGCACATTAAATTGTGCATAATAATCCCGTGAAAAGGATTATACTATCTAATAAGCTTCCTGAGATTATATTGAAACATACAGCGACTCCACAATCTAGTCTAACTCTATTATTATAGTCATTGCTATAATTTCTGTTTCTAGAACATATATAATCTAATAGGGCCTAATTTTTTGAAATACTTATTAAATAGAGAAAAGCATATTTATATTTATTTTTCTCTATCACCAAAAAAAACTTTTTATCGTCAAAAGGTTTCCTGCCTTCTGGTTTTTTGTTTTTTTTTATTTTTATTTTGTTTTTATGACCGAAGTCTTTTTTTATTTTTATTTGTTTTATTTACCACTTGTCTTCATCGTCATAAAGGTAGTTTGCCTCATTACTGTAGGCATTGTGGCAGTAGTCATCTTCTTCATCAGTGTCATACCATGCATCGCGAATAACAGTCGGTTCAGCATGACTAGTAACACGTGTTGGCATATGCAATGGCGTCTCATCTTCGTCATCACTATCCTCATAGTCAGTATCACACATATCTGCCCAGCTTTTAGTCATATGCTTCTTTTTCACTACTAGTGCTGGGACTATCACTGCCTCAACAACTTTCTCTTTGACAACTGGAGCTGATGCTGCAACAGTTGACCAGCCACTTAGTACTGGTTCTTTTTGAGGAACTGCTTTTGCTTCACCCATTTGAGGGAACTCCTCCTTCACATATTCCTCTTCCTCATCATCTGACTCTTCTAGAGAAGCGAAAATGCTACGGGGAGCCAGCTTTTCTGATCCAGCTCTGTGGTGCTCTTCCTTCCTAGGAGCGCGCGGAATGCGACGGCGCGGTTGTCTTCCTTTGGGTGTCCTTACTGTCGTGAAACCGTCATCGCAGGTGGTGCACTCTGCTTCTCTGTTGTGCTCAGTGTGACGATTCTCTTTGGCCTTGACTTCTGGACAATGGTTAGGCGTGTGACCTTGCTTATGACAATATCTGCATACAAGCGAGAGCAGATAAGGACAGCAGACCTTGCCTTGTGGTCCGGGCTTGTCCTTGACATAGTGAGAAGAGTACTCTTCTTTCGACTTGCCTGCATCATGGCAGACCTTACAGAAAGGGGTTCTCTGTGTATTACGTCCACGGCGTCCATTATTACGGTTCTTGTTGGCGTACATTCTCTGGTATGTTATTGTGCGTTGAAAGTTTGATACTAGTTTCGTGTGTTGGGGGGGATGCTATAAATATTTATTTAAAAAAGCATTTCAATTTTTTCAATTCTTAGGTGTATAACTCTGAGACATAAAAAAATAATTCTCTTAAGCACATGTACTTAAACCTTTGTCTATATTTATAACATAATGAAAACATCTACGATCAGAATGCAGGATGACGTTGACGGGTTTGTTAATGATAAATGGAAATCCGAAAATCCAATACCAGATATTTATCCAAGATATACTAACTTTACTGTTTTACATGAAAATCTAGAAAAGCAAAAAATAGAGATTTGTGAAAATAGTGATAATGAAATAATTAATACTCTATATAATCTTTTTAAAGGTCAATCATCAGAGCAATGTAATTTATATATCAAAAAATACCTTGATATGATTAATGCAACCAATACAAAACAAGAGCTTATTGATCTAATTATTTCTCTTATTCCAAAAGGTAAATATTTACTTTTTCATGTTTGTCACTCAGGTACAGAGAGAAATCCACTATTTCAGGTTCCACAATTTGGTTTTGGAGGCTTATCTCTTCCAGATAAATCCTATTATACTGATCGTACTGAATTAAAAGACGATCTTCTTGAATTAATTAAAAATCAGTTGGCTGTTTTCAATATTTCTGGTGATGTTAACTTCATTTGGGACATTGAAACACAATTAGCTACATATCATTATTCTAAAAGTGAAAAACGAGAACCATTAAAAACATATCATCCTACAACAATATATCAATTAAAACAACAAATGTCACCGTTTTTTAATAGTATTACAGAGGTCCTTCCTAATGAATATCACGATATAGTTATTAATAATCACAAAATACTAGATGGGTTCAAGGAAATGTTAACTAATATTTCACTTGATCAGCTTAAAATTACCATGTCATGGAAGCTTATTAGATCTTACGCTCCATATACTACAAATACTCTTTATGATAATCATTTTGCATTTTTTAATACAAAATTAAATGGTATTAAAACTCAAAAATCACTTACAAAAAGAGCCGCTGCATTTATTGAAGGATTTCTTGAAGATGAATTCAGTCAGATTTATTTAAATAAATATTCTGATCCATCTTTAAAAGATAGCTTTATTCCATTTGTAGAGAAAATTAGAGATACTCTTTATAAAAAAATGGAAAAAGCTGCATGGATGTGTGATTCTACAAAGGAAAAAGCATTAGATAAACTCAAAGATATGACTCTGAAAGTTGTTGCTCCTAATGTTTTTAGAAAATATGATGAAATTGAGAAATATTCATCATGGTTAGAGTTTGTAGATAACTATTATAAATGGGATTGGGAAATATTAGAAGTGAAAGAAAAAATGTATAAAATGCGAGATCCTGAAACATGGGAGATGTCTGCAATGACTGTGAACGCTTACTATCATCCGCTTTATAATGAAATTGTTTTTCCTGCTGGTATTTTACAAGAACCTTTCTATAGTACATCACAGAGCTATGGTGCTAATGCAGGTGGAATTGGTGCTGTTATTGCGCATGAAATGACTCATGGGTTTGATGATCAAGGTTCTAGATTTGACAAGAATGGTTATCTTTACGATTGGTGGAGTAAATCTACTAGAGAAACATATGAAAATATCATTAAAAAAATGGAAGAACACTTTAACTCTATTGTTCATGAAGATCTTCCTGTTAATGGTAAATTAACATTGGGAGAAAATCTTGCTGATCTTGGAGGCCTTCAGACTGCTATATCTAGTTGTGAAAATGATGAAGAAAAGAAAAATTGTATTATGAGTTGGGCAGTAATATGGCGTGCAAATGTAAGAAGAGAGTATGCAAGAGAAATGATCGCATTAGATCCTCATAGTCCTCCTCGTCTAAGAATTAATGCTATACTTCAACACATTGAAGAGTTTTACAGGCTATTTCTTGTTAAGGATGGAGATGGAATGTATATGTCTAATGAAAATAGATGTATCTTGTGGAATGAAAAAATATAATTTTTTTGATGTAAAACATATTTATCACTCTTATATCAAAAAATTGAAATGCTTTTTTTCTAAAAAGTATTAGACATCACCAACGCACTTCAACCCGTTCTAAACAATTACAAACATACTATCTAAGCCAGTCTATCCCATAATGACTTCATTCGATACCACTATGTCACTTTATATCCCTCGCTGCGATACACGCAGCCTTCCTCGCCGCGATCATGATATGACTGATGAGCAGTATCAGGCTGCTATCAAGCAGTTCATCGCTAGCCAGTTCAAGTACCAACTCATTGGAAATGTGGCCAGGGTCGATCTTGTGCCAAAGCAGACACCTGACAACTTCGTCTACTACATCGCATTTGTCCACTTCGCTGAATGGTTTGACACAGACCAGGCTCGAGCGCTTCAAGCGGATGTTACTGACAGCAGCAAGCGTGCCAAGCTTCAGTTTCATGAGCGATGGTTCTGGATCTGCAACAAGAACACAAAACCTCTCACCGCCGATGAGGTAGCTAAGGCTAAGCTTGAGTGGCAGATGAAGGAACAGCAACACGCGATTTGGTTGGCACAGCAGCAAGCCATGTCTCAGTGGCATCATCAGATGATGATGAACGCGATGGGCTATCAGATGGCGAGGGGTTACATTCCTCATCCCATCATGAGTGGAGCTGCTGAGATGGCTTCTACAGGGTTTACATCTACTTCAACTGACTTCCCTCCTCTTGCACCTCTTACTCGTCAAAGCAACATGAGGCCAGCAGCCCAGATTGAATCGGATGTCTGCCACAATGGCTGCTGCAACAGCGATGACTTCGATAACTAACTCAAAAGACACAAAAAATTAAAAAAATATAAAAATAAAAATAAAAAATATAAAAATAAAAGGCGAAAGCCAATTTTTTATTTTTAATATATTTTCTCTCTTGAGTTTTAATTTTAAAGTGTCGGATTGTAAGATAAAGTTTGATAAGAACTACTTCTATACATTAGTTTGATCCTTAGTTTGACAAGTTGAAATTGTTATCATAGAGAGAAAATATATTAAAAAGCATGTTTTTAAATAAAGATTTGAGCTGATTTATATCACTAATATATGGAATTAAATAATTGTCAACATGTCTGGAGAACTATTAATGATGGGATAGAAACATTACTCTTTGTTTGTATAAGACAATATCAAAATATTAATATTTCAAATAATTCGAATCCTTTAAAGTTAAATCACACCAATATATCAAATCACACCAACTATAATCAGTCTTTTACTCCTTCTCCTGCTGCATTAGGTTTGCCAAATATTAGTGATCCTGAGAGAGACATAATTATTTCAAATGATTCAATAGAACCTTCTTCTCATGATTTTTCTATTTATTCTCCTAGCTCATTTTTGTCTAATATAATTTCGCCAAGCATTGTACCCAGCATTGCACCCAGCATTGTACCCAGCATTGCACCCAGCATTGTACCCAGCATTGCACCTAGCATTGCACCCAGCATTGCACCCAGCATTGCACCCAGTGTCGTGCCTAGTGTTGTGCCTAGCATTGCACCCAGCATTGTACCCAGCATTGTACCCAGCATTGCACCCAGCATTGCACCCAGCATTGCACCCAGCATTGTACCCAGCATTGCACCCAGCATTGTACCCAGTGTCGTGCCTAGCATTGCACCCAGTGTCGTGCCTAGTGTCGTGCCTAGTTTTTTTGATGAGGACAGTACAATAAAAGATATTGAAAATGTTATTCAAAATAATGTTTCGAATCTTTTAAATAATTCTTTTAATTTAACAGCTAATTTCTCTCTTACAAATAAAACTAGTTTACCAGAATTAATAGCTGATAACAACTTAAGTCTAGTATTAGGTATTCTTATTCCAATATGGTTTATTTTTTCAAGTATAACTATGTACTTATATTGTAGAAAAAGAGGAACAAAATCAGTTATACCTATACCTTGTCAAACACAAAAAAAGAAAAAAGACATGTTTACTAGACCAAAAGATTACTTCCTTGAAATTATTCCAGCTGATTCCATTCCTGATGTTGAAAAACCTCCTCCGCAAATTCCTCCTAGACCACAAAAATTGTTTATGTTAACAGAATCGCTTGACGATAATGAAGGTGAAAATAATAAAGAAAATGATGATAATGATAAAGAAGTAGAGATTATAAATGTTGCGTATGGTGTTGATGACAAAAAGAATATTGATTGAATTGTAAAATCACTTGATATTAATACAGTTATAATATATAATACTAGATGAGTTTAGCGGTTGATACTGGCAGAAACAATAACCGGGATATAACATGGTTAGAGAATGATAATAGTATTGAAATGCCATTGTCCCCAGTAACTAGTGATTCTAGTAATGATAGTAGTTCTTCACAAGAAACATCATTTGAAAGTAGTGATGTAGAAAATCAAATAGTTAGTAGATATGTACCCCCTTCACCATTAAGTGAAAATGAAACTATTAATCCTTTTGTCATAGGGTGCATAAACAATATTTTAGATAATTGCAATACATCTGTTGTTCCTTTTAGAGATAGTACAAATATTATAGGCACAATATCTCATGAAATACAACAATATGATTTAGATTGTCCTATCTGTTTTGATCCTTTAGATACTAGTGATGTAATTACTATGGACTGTTGTAGAAAACAATTACATTTAAATTGTATTAAGCAATGGCACATAAAAAATGTTGATTTAGAAACAAGAAAATTGTGTATTATGTGCAGAACTAATAGCGAATTAATGACTGATATATACAACACTATACGTGTTATTACTGTTTATGATGATGATGATGATGATGATCATAACGATGAACATAATTTTAATAGCAATAATATCATAATAAGAAGGAGAAGAAGAAGAAGGAATTGTGATGATACATTTCAGCATGCATTATGTTCAATAGTATTTCTCATCACTATTGTTTTATTTGTTGTAATATTAAACGGTAATATTATTAATTCTAATGAATCTAATTATAACAGAACAAGTAGACATCCATAGCTATTCTTTTATAAATGTTTTAATAAATGAAAACTCTTCAGAGTTTAATTGAATAACATTATGTTTATCTTCATCATTGCGTGGATTAGAAAAATAATATAACTTATCACCAATATGCGACCATTTCTTACCATATTTAGATACATTGAACTTAATCTCAACTTCAATACATTGTTCTTTGTTTAAAATTATTTTATTTTCGCCGGAAACAATATTTAAGTTTTCCATTAATTATAAATATTACTATTTTTTTAATTCAAAACTTTTTTTATGTTAAAAACATATTTTCTCCTATGTTAGTAAGAAACTCATACAAAATTGTGTTACTTACATAGTAACAAAAAAATTGATTTATTTTGGTTGCTATTATGCTAAGTACAATAACAACACCCAACACTCAACTCTCAAGGCTTCAACCCTCAAACTACCCTCTTCCCCTCTCTTCCACCCATAGCAATATGGCTTCAGCAGCAGCTCAACCTGAAATAACATACAACAAGGATGATGGATGGTATTATATTGGAGATGTCAAAATAACCGGCGTTGCTCTCCGTCACACGAGTTGCGGCAAAACACGAGTATATACTGAAAACCGTGTGGCCATGACTAAGAATGAGCAGAAAAAGCTTGGCTCAAAACAACCTTACATGCTCCCACAGGTATGTATGGGTCCTAATGGACCTATTTCCCACCAACAGGCTCGAGATGCCTTGTGGGAACACATCACAGCGAAGTGTAAAGAAGCAGAAGAAGAAAAACCTGGAAAAGGCGTTGCACTAATGAGAGGAATGTGCAATCCTTACTCTGAAGAAAATCCGGTTGAATGGGAGGTTCAAAACGATAGCCCATCTACAAAAGAAATGCTCTACTGGGCTACAGTAATGCGCCAAAGCTTGTATGCCAAAAGGCACTTTCCTATGCCTATCTTGCGAGAAGCTTTAAAGAAACATGAAACGCCATTTGATGGACTTGTAAGACTTCTCGAAGAAGAATGTCGCGAAACTTTAAAGTACAGAGCTTTTCCAGAAGTTACCCGTCATAAGTTTGTCTATTACCGTGCTGGAAGACGCGGTACAACAGCACAACTTGTCTATGACATTGATGACTCTCAGGTTGATTGGAATATGCATGCAGTGGAAAAGAGAGGAAAGAGCAACTACTTTTGTGCAAAGGCAATCCCGTACTTTGGTAATAATGACTATCTTGAAACTAGAGATCCTGTCTTGATGACAGACGATGAAGTCACTGCAAAACTTGAAGAGTTCACACATTTGTATGGAGAGAATGGTCTTGGGTGTGATTTGTCGCGATGGGGAGCACTGGCTTTTTGGAAAGAGTTCTTGAAAAATAATTAATCTATTACAAAAACATTATAATTATGGGTATTTATTCAAAATACTTTTTTTATATATATTATAAAAAATTGAAACATAAATTGTTATCAATATTAAATGCACTTACAAGCAAAACTACATATACAGATACAATCATGGTTAAAAACAAGCAAGGAGGAAAAAAAGGAAAAAAGGGAGGTCGCAAACATTTGTCAGCACCCAGTCAGCGCGGTGTTCGTACAGTTCAAGAAGAAGGTGAATGTTATGCAGCAGTAATAAGACTCTATGGTGGAGCTAATTGTGAAGTTTTATGTGATGATGGTATTAAAAGACTTTGTATCATCCGTAATAAGTTCAGAGGAAGGGGACGCAGAGACAATATGATTGCAGCAGGTAAATGGGTTATGGTAGGTATTCGAGACTGGGAAGCTCGTGCCGCCGGAAAACAACAAAAATGTGACCTGCTCGAAGTGTATAGCGACAATGATAAAAAGAGACTAGTAAGTGATCATCCAGGTAATTGGAGCGTACTCGCATCTGTTGAAGACGGGTCTGGAAAGAAAGACGAAGATATTGGTGATATTGTCTTTGACGACACGGAGGAAAATACTGAAATGGACCTAGAACTTCAGATGGAAGCTAAGGAACAAGCAACTGGAAAGCAAGGTGTTATTGACCAACTTGGAGACTTCATCGATATTGATGACATTTAAATAAAATAAAATAAAATAAAATAAAAAATAATTATACACTTTTTTATTTTACATTTCTTTTCCATTATGGATTGTATTTACTTGACGGTTAACCCTAACAAATGTACAGCACTTGGGAATATCTTTCACTCTTTTCGCACCGATATATGTGCATGTTGACCTTACACCTCCAAGTATATCATTTACTGTATTTTCTACTGGACCTTTGTATCTTAGTTTTACTGTTTTCCCTTCAGACGATCTATACTTAGCTACACCACCATGATACTTATTCATAGCTGTAGATGATGACATTCCATAAAATACCTTATATTGTTTTCCATTTTCTTCAATAAGGTCACCAGCAGATTCTCTGTGTCCAGCCAACATAGACCCCAACATAACAAAGTCAGCACCACCACCGAAAGCTTTTGCTACATCACCTGGACAAGTAACTCCTCCGTCAGAAATAATTGTTCCATTAATTCCATGTGCTGCATCTGCACACTCTGCAACTGCAGAAAGCTGAGGCATGCCTACTCCAGTTTGAATACGCGTTGTGCATACACTTCCAGATCCAATTCCTACTTTAACAATGTCTGCTCCCCCATTAATAATAAGCTCCTCTACCATTTCTCTACTTACAACATTACCGCAAGCTATAATCATATTTGGCCATTGTGTTCTAATTCTTTTTACAAATGTTACTAGTTTACTCATATAACCATTTGCTACATCTACACAAATAAACTTAGGACTTATCTTTTCTACTACTTTAACCAATTTTTCCCAATCGTGTTCATTAATACCAGTACTAACCATATAGTATTCTTTATTTAAATCCATAGGATAATCTTCTACATCATAATGTTTGCTTAGACAAGTTAGTAGTTTATGCTTTGATAGCTCTCTATACATTTCAAAAGTTCCAACTGTATCCATATTAGCTGCAATAATTGGTACACCTGTCCAACTTTGATTACTATTAGGGAATGTTAGCGTCTTTTCCATACTAACTTCTGATCTTGAACATAGCGTTGACCTTTTGGGACGAATTAGTACATCGATAAAGTCTAGTTTTGTGTCAGCCTCAATCTTCATTCTATTTTTAAACAACTAATGTTATCTTTATGTTAATTGAAAAAAATATGATTATAGTATTTTAGATTTGATTTACTTTACTGCACTTCAGTGTAACATTGTGCTACATACTTAGCTAGTTTTCCTACAAAGACGAAATCATCAAACTTGCTAGTTGGATAGTCTGGTGTGCTAGTAACTTCTGTGCACAGCACTTCATCTCCGTTTTCTGTTTGGTATATATAACTATTATGTTTCAACTTCTTCCAACTATTATTAACACTCTGTGACATTCCATGTTTAACAGCATCTGTCAAGGCTATATGTTGCTTTTTTGAGTACCATCCGTATTTTTCTCTAGAAGACATATTGTGTATTTCTTTATTGTGTGTAGTGTATCTAACAGTATATGTGACAATTTATTTCAATTTTTATGAAAAAAAGAGACGCGAGCATTTTTATTTGTTTTTTATTATTTTTATTGCTTTTTGTTTTGTTAATCAGTATAGGTAATCGCGGACACAGGCTATTTGGTAGCTCAAATCAGCATCTTCTTCTTCCATAATATCCCACTTATCTCTGAAGTCGTCTTCTCCGGGTTTTTCAAGGCGATTCTCAAAACCCATGCCCCAGTAATCTTCTTTGTCTTGAAACTCTTGCATCCTATGACTGTGCCAGTATCTTTCTCTCTCTAATTCTTTCAAACGTTCTCGTGCTCGTTCTTCCCGGTCATATTGTTGTACGTTTACCTTTTCTTCCCATACTCTCTGTTCCTCTTCTTGTTTCGCGTGAATCTTCCAGATTCTTTCCATACACTCTAGACGTTCCTTCCTCGCTTTCCATTCGAAATGTAATTGGGCAAGCTCAGCTTCCTTTTTGGGATTTCTAAAGCCCTTGCTCAGTCCATGTGTGAGAACCTGCACCCATGTCCTCGTTGTCATACTTCCTGCTTTGTTCTGGTTATTGTTGTTGGTTGTCAGTTTTGCTGATTATAGTTGATGTTGTTTGGGGGTTACTACTTAACACTACAAACATAAGTATTTCAATTTTTATATTCGGATAAAATATCCTTAGCTAATAACCTGTAACAGAACATTTTTATATGAAAAAAATACATAAAAAAAAATTATTTTCTAAAAAAAATGTGTTTTCTTTTTTTCTTTTTTCATTTTTGTTTTGTTGGCACTTAGGCATTTTTTATAGAAAGGCGATACTAGGTTCCCCAACCTGTATCTTTTTATATTTTCTGTTTTTTTGTTTTTGATTTTTTGATTTTTACTTTTCTGGTTATATTTACCAGTCATTGTCCATACGAAACTTAGAGTCTTCAAGTGCGCGGTCCTGCTCGTCCATCATATCATCCAAATACTCATAGTACTCTTTCTCAGAAGAGAACATCTCCATCTGTTCTGGCGTTCCCCAGGGTTCGGTATCATACTCTTCTGCCCATTCGAGGAACTGGTTTTCGCTGCCATCAAAGTTGTCTTCGATGTACCTCCAGTACGATTTGTTGTCATCCTCGCACTGCCAAATAACTTCTTGAGCAACCTGAGATGCTACATCAATCTCCCATTCTTCGTAGGATCTCTCAACGCGCATAGCAGTATCATTGGGATTTTTGTTCTCACGAATTGCTTGATTGAGACTCATACAGAAGGGCTTTTCGTCAGCACCCCACGTCTTTAGATACCATGTGCGTTTGGACCAACGACAAGTGTTAAGATGGACATGAACATCTTGCATGCAACATATGTGGTCCAAAAGATCGAACATTGCTACTGTGCGACGTTCCTTTTCCCATACTGAATTGCACCAGTTCTTTTGGTTGTGAGTCAGCTCAACATGAGGCGCGAGGTTGAAATCTAGCTCCCGGACTGAGCTAATAAACTTCTCATCAGCACCAGTGTAAGTTCCATCCTCCCTAGGCTTGAGGTAATCCATGTAGCGCAGGGTTTTCTCATGGCGAATTGCTGCTACTTTTCTCACGAAACGCGTTATGATTCTTGCAGCAGCATTCAGATATGGGTTAGCAATCGCATCGTGCTTGCGCAACTCTTCTGTTGCTTTTACTCCAATCTTGTAATTTTCTGGGTAGTACAGGTCATCAGTAATATCGATGCGACGGTCAAGTAGATGTTCTTCCTTTGACATATTTCCATCTCTGGGAAGAAAGGCACGTCCGGCACAAAGCTCAGAAACCTTTGGCAACAAGTCTGTCATGATCTTGCCATCAATTCCTGGTCCAAAGTGGGAAACCATCTTAATCTGGTTCTCTGTGTTGGATATAAAGATTTGTATGTGGTAGTTGTAAGAGTGGTATGTGTGTGTGTGTGTGTGTCAGTCGGGCTGTGGGTTTGTTGTGGGGGGGATGCTACTTAACACTACTAACTTTAGTATTTCAATTTTTTTATATAGGATAAAATAGCCTAGCTAATAACCTGTACCAGAACATTTTTATATGAAAAAAATACATATAAAAATATTTTTTTACTTTCTTGCCTTTCTAGATTTTTTTCCTTTTTTTCCTTTACGGCGTTTTACATGACGGCGACTCTTTTTTCCACGTTTGATTTTCCTACGAGACTTAGCTCGTTTCTTTTTGCCTAGTTTCCTACGTACTTTTTTTGTTTTTCTTTTTCCACCCTGGATACCAAATATACGCCGACATAAACTCCCAGTGCAGCCTTCATCATCACTATCTTTATCTGCAAAATCAGAATCGTGCATAAAACTCATTCTCTCTGCGAGCGGTGTATTTTTTCTCTCATAATATTTTCCTAATGCGGCTCTTCGCCGTTCGACTTCTTCTCTGGCAAGTCTTTTCTCTTCATCGTTCTCAGACATATAATATATTAAAAGAAAAAATACATACAAAAATTATTCTGGTACACCTTCACTAATAGATAAATATACCGAAAAATCTTCATTATTAGTATAATTCTCTACTAAACAATTACCTATAATTGTCCAGTCACCATCCGGTACTTTAAATCCAGAAGGTAATGTGGCACCACCTATTTTTGCATGTTGTGCCATAAAACTAAAACTTTTATCAGTTTGATGTTTAAGAATTATTACTTGTTTACCATTTACAATAATGTGATCTGCATTATTCATTATATATAATAAAATACGCATTTTTTATATTATTATAAATTATATGAAGTGTTCACCTAAAATGATGAGATACACTGGGTATCTTCATATAATAGCTCTTATAGTAGCTATATATGGTACCTTTCATCAAATTGATGCTGTTAAAAGTGGAAAACCATTTTCTCCTGCATTAGCAATAGCTTTAACGCTGATGCTTATTCTTAGAGTACCAAATCAAGTATGTGTTGCCTTTAAAGAAAGTCATGGTTGGTATTCTGTTATAGGAACTGTTGTTGGGGCATTAAGCTTTGCTTATCTGGCATACAATGAATACACACAAGCTACAAAAGTTAATCCTCATTCAAAAAAACACCTTTCTTCGTAAGTTTATTTTATTATATAAATCAAAATAAACTTCCAAGTACAATATCATTATTTTATGCTGTTTGTAAATCCCTAAGCATCTCAGGATAATATTTCTCCACAGCAAATCTTATCAAATTGGCATTGTCAACACAACGGCATGAGCATTTCGTTTTATCTTCCTCATCAGGCTTAAAATTGCAAAAGTCTATGTAAGTGTTATGTTGTGATTTATCTTCATTAATACCATAAGAATGATAATGACAACATCCACAACCTCTTAGTTTTTTAAAAGTTGGTGGTATTGCGTCATAATCTAAATTATTGACAATGGAAGCATGAGGACTACTAGGTCTTCTAGCAAATCTTGCTAACGTATCATTTATCTGTGGAACACTATCTATGTTCGCCTGCATGCTTATTAAACAAGGAGAAAAAATTGTTTTATATTTGATATTAATTATAAAGTCCTAATCTAACTAGTATTTTCTTTCTTTCTTGCTGTAGGTGCTGCATTATTTGACGCCATATAAAATGTTGTCCATAAGTTTTACTTTGAATCTTGGTATCAAGTTTTCGCATATTAACAGCTGATTCCACACACCATATATATTTTTTTAAAGTTTTTTTATCAATATTTGTCTTTCTATTCAACACAGATAGTAATTCTGGAAAAGGGTGAAAATCTATTGCTTCTTGAATAATTGGTATTTTTAATGCAACTACTTCTATTTGAAATCGTCTCCATATTTTTTTTTCTTCTATTTGTTTTGGATCACGATAATAATATGCTATAGCATTCTCTAACATTTTTATATCTCCTTTCATTCCCCCTGCTCTTTTTCTATACCATAATGCTAATACTTCATCTCTATTCTCATGTTTCATTGTGAGTATCATCTTTCTTGTTACTGGTTGAAGTGGCATATTTATAAATACCTTTTCTATTGCACACAAATTATCTACATAATTAACTATATTATGAACATCTTGTTTAGTTAATGTTATATATTTTATTGCCATCATTAGCCAAACTATTACCGAATATCCTTTTACAAGACAAACATCTTCTATTGCAATTATTCCTATCCGACGTAATATACTAGAAGGATCTTTATATAGCATTGCCAATACTCCATCTATTGCATTTCGAAACATCATTCGTCTTGTACATTTTTGAACATGCGATTTATATAAAGGTATGTGTGATGTATCTCCATTTACTGAAACATTATCCATCCATTGTGGTGAACTTGAATGATGTGTCCATAATCTCACTCCATCAGATGTACCTATATATGCCAAATGCTTTGTTTTTTCTGATTCAAGATCTGTAAATCTCGCATTTTGGTTATCAGGATCATACACAAAATCATGTGATTCTGAACCTGTTATATTCCAACCAGACATTTGAGAAAGGGTCATTTGTGCCATTTATTATTATTATTAGATACTAATTACTGTCTATCTTATTCAATTTTGTAAAATATATTCTAGTATATTCGATTATAAAAATGAAATGCATTTTGATTCTTGTTTTTTAGACTACCAATAATTAGAATATCAAAATGGTTAACCGTATTAATATTGCTCAGGTAATTTTAAACAATAGATTACCTCCTGAACTCAATAGAATAATAAATGATTATAGTCTTACAAAAAAACCTATTATTATTCCCGATAAAAACTCTTATATTATCGAAAATATTATTTCACTTGCTTTGCTTATTGGAATAGTTTATATGATTATTTATAATATTGATATTACTCCATATATTGATATTGCTTTCAATATTCTATGGCAGTTCGTTAAATGTATTACTCTTTTAAGCTTTGCAATTGCTACTATTATTAATCATAAAAAAAACATAAATAATAATTAAGTTTAATTATTGAGGAGGATTGAGGATGTGGGTCAATGTTGACTTGCCCGAGTGGTCTAAGGGGTCACGTTAAGGCCGTGATATGTTCGCATGCGTGGGTTCAAACCCCACAGTCAACACTTAAAATGTTCATAATAATAGAACTATATCAAACTATTATGAACTTATTTATTTTTTTTAGTTCTTTTTTTTAAGTTCTTCTTGTGTTTACGTTTAATTTTTTTGCGCTTTGTTTTGTTTTTCTTATGCTTTCGTTTATAAGTTTTTTTCTTACCTTTACGTTTTTTACGGCGTGTTTTTCGGCCTCCAACGGTGACTGGCACCAGGTTTTTTTTTATTTTTTTGAAACTGGGTGTATATATATTATCATCGGAAATTAGTAAATCATCCATCTTCCTTGATGGTGTAGTTTTTTTAAACTGCTCATGATAAGAAGCATCATCTGATATTACTTTTCTTCCAGATGAGGAAAGTATTCCTGATTTTATTCTATCAAACAAATCATTTATTTGCTCTGGTTCAAGTAATCCTTCGTAAGATTTTTGGAGCTCATCTCTGGCGTTGGTTTCAGAGTCCGGATCGTTTTTATCCACTGCTTCAGCACTAGCTACTGCTAAACGTATTTTTGAACCTGACATTCCAGCTGCTGGGTTTTCTGCGTCATCTTCTCGTGAAACTAAAATACATCGGTATCTGCCGTCTATGCGACCTGTTTCATAGAATGTTTCTCCATCATTTTCAGATATACTAAAACAGTTTTTTTCTCTTTGCTCTCTTTCATTATTATCCTTTTCTTTACCCATAAAGTAAAATACCTTATCAATATTTGGCTGTAAAGCGGTAACACATGAAAGAGCAAAATATAATGGTTGGCATGGTAATGATACTACTACTATTTCTTCTAATTTTTCTCTGTCCATTCCAGTTGCGTTATGCAACATTTCAACTACAAAGTTTTTCTTTTCATCAGGCATTAAAGGATTTTCATATTTTTTATGTTTTACATGAGTATGGTAAGGTGCATTACGTAAATTAGAATCGTTTCTGTCCTTTGTAATATGAGATATGTTTTTCGCTTTATTATAACTTGATGATAAATATATTCTTGCTATCGCGTTATTATTCTCAGCAAAATCTATTACTTCTTTCATTATTTTAATATGACCTGGAGTAGGCGGGTTTGCACGCCCTGCAAAAAATGCAACTTGTTTATTTTCTGGATTTTGTTCATTAATTACTTGTTCTTGTTGTTTTGTTTCTGCCATTAAATATACAATAACTTGAGAACTTAATATTCATTATCTCTTCTTTATCTTAACAAGAAATACATTAAATAAAATAGGATAAAGCCATATTATCTCTATAGTATGGGATACTAAGACTGTTTGAAGGTGTCGAGTTTTAGCGGACCCAGCCACGAATGGCAAAACCTTCTGCCCGTAATGGCATAAAACTACTTGCCCCTGTGGCGCAATGGATAACGCGACAGACTTCTAATCTGTAGATTGTGGGTTCGAGTCCCACCAGGGGCTCTTTATAATAGATTGTAATAGATTCGATTATATATGATGATTTCATATATAATCTTTTTCTGTATTTTAATTCAAATACTTATATAATAAAGGCAAACTTCGGAGTAAATATATATTTTTATGTGTTACATCGTTGTAAACGAAACACAGCAACGAAAACGTCCAAAAAATTGAAATCACAATACTTCTGAACATAACAAGTGTTCACAAGTAATTCTCGTCATCGTTTAAACATGATTAATCGCATTGCCAAAAGATACATTAAAAGGATAAAAGAGCCTGATAAAAGCATGGTAGTTATCTTTAAACTCACCACCATATCTATCTAAAACCCTATTGTGTCCTTGCCCGGCGGTTGTCTTTGGCGACAGTCTATAGCACGACTCGAAACTGCGTGGTCCTGAACAAGACCTAAAAAGGTTCAATATGGAGATTGCATGAAGGGGAGGCAGTCACAGTAGTATGCGGGTGTGGGGCATATTACATTACCATTCGTGGTATGTCCTGGACATGACACTAAAAGGTCTATCTTGTTGTATATGTAGGGTACTGATCACACCCCCAAGCGTCTTAGGGAAGGTGTTGGCGAACGGCGTTCGTCCGAATAAGTCAGACTGGCTGAAATAAAAGAATTGGGTACAACAGGATAATTCTTTGTTTGTCCTTCCTGAACCGGTTCGGGAAGAAGTATCGTATGATAGTAGGCGGGGTAAGGCTCCGTCCCAAATACCAGAGAAGGAGGTTGTTAGCTAGACGCGTTTTCTGCGAAAATTAATGGTCCCTTGATTGATTTCTACACCTGTGTCTAATTAATAACAAGCATGGCAGTAAGATGCTCTGTCCGAATAAGTCAAGCTGGTTTCAATGTATAGTTGGGTACGATAAGGAGAATAGGCGATGAGCATAATTTTTTTTTGCATTATATTTTCAAATAAAGAACCGTTTGTAAATATAATAATGAGTAAATCAATATTATTAATTGGTTGTACAGGATTTTTAGGTAAATCAATACTATATAAATTATTAAAAGCAACAAAATTAACTATTTATTTGGTTATAAGAGATAAAAATGGGGTTTCTTATAAAGATAGAATAAGACTCATTCTACAGGAGATAAGATGTCAATATGAATATAGCTCTAGAATCATACCTGTAAATGTTACATATGATAGACAAAATAATATGAAAATAAAGATAGATGACAGTATACATGATGAATTATTAAATAATATTAATTATGTTATCAATGCTTTAGCAGATATTAATTTCAATAGAGAGCTAGTAAAAGCTGTGCAAAATAACACACTTACCGCACTTAACTGGTTGAACTTTTGTAAACTATCTCAAAATAAAATAAAGTATGTTTATGTTTCTACTGCTTATGTTAACTATCATTTAGATGATGAAATCATACATGAAAAGGTATATGAGAAAAATATGAGTAAGAATACACTACAGGACATTTTAAATAAAAAAATAACTTCAATCACACCTTATCTGAATACATATACATATTCAAAACAGTTAGCTGAAATATTATTGATTCAAAATCAAGATAATGTTAATTTACATATTGTACGCCCATCTATAATTGTATGTGCACATAAATATCCTTATAAAGGATATGGCTCTTTGCAAAATGTTAACTTAGCTTTTTTTGGTGCCATTACAGGCACATTGGCTTTTTTTGATATTAAAAAAGATACTAAGCTAAATTGTATTATTCCCGTTGATAAAGTAAGTTCAATGTGCATTGATAAAATTAAAAGCAAGAAATCATTTTCTATCAATCATTGTTCTTATAATAATAATTTTTTCTCTACTTCGAAATTGTATGAGTATATAGAAAATATTTATAATAAACACTGCATCCATCCTATTAATATCAAAACTATTTCGTATAAACCTTATAAAACCATGTTTGTTGGCGATAGTTTATTTTACAAGATATATTCAATAATATATTTTATTATCATTAGACTTTTACAGGGGTCATCATTATATGATATTTATGTTTCACTCAAGTTTACATATAAGTATATGTATGTTACACAATTTATTAAAAAAAATAAACAATTTATTATGAAAAAACAAATGAAAGAGGTAGATATTTCTGATTCTATGTTACATTATATTGATAATTATATGGTTGATGAAATAAAATTAAATCCACTTTTCTTATAATTCATTATAGACATCTGAAACGCATTCTTTGAATATTTTTTCATCTAGTATTCCTTTTCTATAACATATATTTAACTGTATATTGTCACCATAAGTGAGTAAAGAAAAGAATACATCTTGTTTATAAGGTATTATTATATTACCAATACTTTTTACTTTTTTCCCTGCTATTTTAAATGTTTTGATTTTTGTATTATAACAGCTGTACCCAAAATTATTTTTTTCAAATATGTATGTTAAGAACTTACTAAGCAAATCACATGAAAAATATGCTATACAATTCAATACTTTATTCATAAATAGAACTATTGGAGAGTTTTTATAACAGTTCATTTGGTGATGTATTTTATCAAAAGTGTTTCTATTATCAACTGGTGTTGAAAATACTATTAAACTAAAATTATTTGCTTCAGTTGAAGTTTTTATTTTTCTTAGATTGATTATTGAACACGAAGAGAGGTGAACTTCTTTATTTGCATATTTTCTTATTGATTTTAATATTATGCCGTATAGTAGATCATTCATGGTAATTCCTAATTCCGTCTTTTTTAATTTTAGTTTATCTAGATTAAAATTATAAATGTTACAATATACTGCCTCGCTTTCTGTGTGTGGCTCTGCAAAGATCTTCTCCTTCTTAAAAAATAATATAAAATGTACAAGCATACAAAATGAAACTATAAAGTAATATATAGATTTACATATTCTCATTAAATAGCCTTCCTTTACATTATTGCTTGATCCTGCTTTGATTGGCTCTTTTTCTACATCACCTATTGAACTTAACATTTCTGTACACTTATCACCATCTCCATATGAGTGATGCATTTTCATTATTATTAATGATTTGTTATCATCACTACAATTTATATTGTACACAATCCATTTTGGTATACATTCAATAAATGATTTATTAATTATTTCATTTATAATATTTTTGATACTTTCCTTATCACGATTTATTTCAATTAGGTGATTATTTATGTCCACATCTACTTTTTTCCATAGCATATTCTCTACTATCATAGATAACTTCGGATAATTTATTATTAATTCTCTTATTTTTTCTTTACAAACCTTAGTGTTTAATACACCATCTATTTCTATCCTTAAAACAATTGTATTTGAGAATATAGAATTACATTCCTCCATTTTATAAAATAACTTATCATGTAAATCCATTTCTTCCATTTATTTGATAAATTATATTAAAATCTTGTGTTAAACCTGTATTTTTGCATGTACATTTTTTCAAATATTGTTCTATCATCAGGTTAACCAAAAATTGAAGCTGTATGTTAAATACTTATTTAAACTATTCCCCCCACAGCGCTTATCAAATCTTATTTGCTTACACCCGAATTACGAAAAACTAAGGAAGAACTAAAGAACATGATCAACGCCTTTGCGAACCATTTTGATGAGGCTAGAAACTGTTACCGTGCTGCAATTGCCGAAAAAAAGATGGCTGCAAATGTCTGTTCTGAGGTCATAGATGATATCATTGACAAGATAGATGCAGACACTAAGGTCGCAGAACTCAGTCCGCCGCTTTTCGCTTCCAGACCCATGACGATAGGAGGCTCGTCTATATTCCGTGACCCTAACTACGACCATTACGGTAATCCAATAACTGCCAGAAATACAGACCTTATTGAGGAAGAAATTAGACTGTTAAAACCACCCAAAGGCCTGAAACGCCATTTTGCTGAAGTGTTGTACGATCAACAAGATGCGCAGGAGGAGAAAGAGAAAAAAAGTCTCTGTCAGTGTGTTTTGATGTAAAGTTTGATTAGCATAACCATATCATTACGCTCATTAAAAAATGAAATAAGTTTTCAAATATTTATCTAAATCATTCCCAAATACTAATTATAAAATCAATTTAACCAAAACAAAAACACAAATATGTTACTTACACCACAACACAGACGCTCTACCCGCGTAGAAGCTAGAATGCAGAAGACTGTACAGGAGGAGTTTAATGAAAGAGTTGCGAATGGCACAATGACAAAGGAAGAGTTATTAAACGCTCCTACCTGCTTACGTAGCTTTGATGAAGCAGAAGATGCTATCTTAGCACAAACTGATGATGAATCTGAAGATTAGACGTAGTAAGACTTTCCAATGGAGAATAGGCGATGAGCAATCTATCATAGCATGGGTGCTTTATAGAGGTTCAATTCCTCTTTATGATTACTCTTTGGGGGTGAGGGTTCATCCTCCATTATATATTGCGGTTATGCATTGTGGAATGCTTTGTTTTGCCTGCAACAATCATAGTAGAATTGGTATATAATGGCTCAATATGCGGGTGGTTCAATGACAATAGCAAGTCCAGGCCGTTGAGAGAAAGAAAAATGACTTAATATAAAAAGCCAATGCAAATAATAACCCGGAGATAGAGGTCGTGAGCATTTTTCTAATTTTCTTTATCTTTTAATAACAGATTTTTCTCTAATATTTCTATTCTTTTCATAAGCATTTCAATTTCTTTTTCATTACCTCTTTCTATTGCCTCATCTATACCATAGTACCAACGATAAAAATATTTACCTCCGCCGAATAAGAGTGAACTTAAATTGTAAACTATATCAAATGCTTCGTATAATATAAAACCCAACACCATCTTATATTATATAATTTTTTAATTTGTCTTCTTATTCCAACTACTAACTTTTGTTTTTTCTAGTTTGCTTTTTAATTCTTTTATTTCATTGTGATACTTTTCTAGCTCAGATTTTGAAACATATCCAAGTCTTTTCATAAAATCAGAAATTATATTTTTCTGTATTGAAAGTTCGTTAGACAGTTGTCCGATAACTATTTTCTGAGTTTTTGTTTCCTTACGCAACTGATTAAGTTCTTCCATGTCATTATTTTTTTTGTTGTTTTTTTGCTTCAACCAATCTTTATGGTGTTTTGTTTTAAAATGAGCTCTCAATCTAGACTTACTGTGATAAGTTTTTCGTCCGTTATTGCAGTTGCATTTCCACGAGCTTAGGTTATCTGCATCATATGGCAGTGCATCATAAAAAAAACCTTCGCTGTTCATTTGTGGTTCATATAGCTCAGCTTGTAGTGCTAAAGTGGTCATATTTATCGTTATATAATTTCTTTTTTGTTTTTTAAGTGCTTTTGAAATTACTACCAGTCTTCTCCCAAACGACGGAATACATCGTGTTCATCTCGTGTACACATATCTTTCCATCCATATCCTCTATCTACCTTACAAATGTAATGCATACTCTCATGCATGATAGTAGATATTAAATCTGCTTGAGTCATTGGATAACTACTTGATACACAAACATCTATCTCATCACATATTCCATATTGTTTGGGCATATCTTTTAATGAAACATTTCTCGCTCTTTCAATTGCTAGCTCAATATCAACTCTTACTCGTGTATTAATACTATTTGTATTTGTTTCTTTTGCAACCTTTGTAAACATATTCACTATTTCTTTTTCATATATTCTTATCTGGCGTATTGCTGATGATTTTGCCCTTTGCAGTCTCATTTGTGATACTTTTCTTTTTTCAGGATTTAATACTACAGGAAATGCTTGAAACTCTATCTTTTGTGGTTTTGGACAATTCAAACAACACAGCCACTTGCGATGACAATCTCTTTGCATATGCCGTTTTAGATCATATTTACTCAAAAACACTCCGTTATTACACTTACAATAGTATGTACATAAACTGCTTCGATCCGGCAACTTATCTACGTATCCATCCTTCTTTGTCTTGAAAGGTTTATACTCGCGAGGTCGTATTTCCATTATTATTGTTGTTATTATTTACTATAAATAATTTGTTTTTATATTAATCGTCTTCAGTTTTTTGATTATCTCTATTAAAAAACTATTTTGTTAATATATATATGCCTGAAATACCAACAAGATTAGAAAAAAGTCTTGATTCTCCTTATGATAAAGAAGACATTATTGGGTTTTTTATTCTTTATACTTTAGTTGTTGCTGTCGTACCTTATATCTTATTTCATTATGCTTCTTTTGAGATATTTGTTACCTATTTTGCTAATGTCGATATTGTAGCTAATATATTAGCTGTTAATTTTCCTAACTATTTTATTAAATGGTATAGTGTCTATAATGATTCTCTTAGAGGTTATCTTTCATTTAATATTATCAGCGTTGTTGCACTATCGGGAATCTTTTATTTCGGATTAGTTGCCAAAGGACGTTCTACAAGAGAAAGATGGGCTATTATGATTATTATGTCTATAATTACATGGACACTGCCTACTCTGGGTATACCGTTTATGAATCATAAAGTAGAAGAGTTTTTAGAGAAAAATGACAATATTACACCAGAACAATACAGCACTTATAGATTTTTCATTACTCTTGCTATTTCATTTTTATTCTTGAAACTTGAATGGCTGGCTATAAGTTCTATTGAAAGACTTAAACTTTAATCTTAAAGATATATATATGCCAAAAGGTAGATCGTGTCAATTAAAGATAGGTAATCTTGAAAAACATGTTTATAATATATTGTCAAAAGTGCAAAAGCATACTCAATTTGTAAAGCATAATGCTGTGCTAGACTTTACTGAAACCAGAAGAAGAAAGTTTCCAGCCGGTTATTATCCTCTTACTGTAGCTGAACAAGGTAATGAAAGTCATGGCGTTATTATAGAAAAAAGGATTTCTCAAAAAGGTAATATTCGATTTTATATATTTGATCCTAATGGTAAAAAGTGGGCTAATACATCAGGTTATAATCTTACAATAAGAATTGGTACAAAATTATATCCTATTTATAAAACCATATCGCCTAACAAATCATGGAATAAATCTGGTAACTGTGGGTTATGGAATATTATTATGGCAATTGTCTTTGAACAGACCGGTAAAAACGCTCTTTTCAGTAGTTATAGATTGAAAAAACTCTACAGTATATTTGATAATATAGGTGATAACTGGATTAATGAATTGCAAGATGATCTAATTATTAATACTAGAAGCAATTATAGTACTCAAGGTGAAGCAAATATGTTTATTAGTGCAGTATATGGTAAGCTAGCGGAGCTTTTTGGTTCAATTTAAATACAATACTATCAATACAATATTGTATTTAATGTTTACGTTTGCGAGTCTTATGCTTGCGAGTCTTATGCTTGCGAGTCTTATGCTTGCGAAAACATTTATTATTACGTAACTTCATTCTACGAAGTCTGTCTTTTACAATTCTGCGCTCCCTGTCCAAATTGCACAATTTTCTTGTTAGGCGACTTATTGCTTTTTTATTTTTAAGACATTTATTCTCTTTTACACGAGTACGTCTTAACTTGCAGTTTACCTTTTGCAAAGCGTTTGCTGCTTTATTTTTAGCTTTCATAAGACCTAACGTTTTTGATTTCCCTCTTACCATTATATTATAGTTAGATTGATTTTTCTATCTATCCAAAAGTTGATTCCCCCGCATATTTTATGTATAGAAAACCATCTTCATCTTTATATTCATTATATATCTGACTTAACAATTGTCCTGTTGCAGGCATTACATGATTATCTATAAATAAATAAATTGATTTTTCTGGCGTTACCTTTATTCTTTTACGTATCACATACATAAAGTTAGCAATAGATAAATCCATCGGAACAAGGTATTTTTTTCTATCTATATCTGGTATATCAACACTTCTTCTATCTTTTTCACATATAATCGGAACTCTTTCAGGGTATTTTTGCATTATTCTATGTGCTTCATCATACCTTTTTGCAAATGAAAATCTATCCCTAAATGCCATTTATATAATTACCTGTATATTTTTATATCTTAAATGCTTTTTCTAATTAATAACATATAAGTATTCAAAAAATTGAAATAAATAACCTGAACATTGTATATGACATCCTTCGCAGACCCTTCAAATAATCAATTTATCGAAACACGCACCATGACTACTATCGCTACTTCTACTGTAACCAGTATATTCAAAAATGTACTTGGAGAACTACGCCGTAATACAAAGAAGGTAAGACATCACTCTATGTCAAATCACAGGCGTGTTACCTTCTTCGCCGATGCCGACTATCTTGACAAGCCTGAACCGGCTGTCACTGCCATTTATACCATCAGGTCTGCCACCCTCATCGACTCTATCAAGACCAAAGAGGAACAAGATGCCGAAGACGCCGCTGCTTTTGCAGCTCTTAGCTCCAGAACCTTGACGTGTTGGAGGCCAGCTCGCGAGAGAACTAAGAAAATTGAACAAACAGACGAGGATGCTTTTGCTGAACTATCATTCATTCCGCTGTCCGCTGACAATCTAACAAATAAAAATTAAAAAACAAAAAAACAAAAACAAAAGAGGAGGAGGTAGATTTTTTATTACTATGAACATATCATTGTTTAAAAGTATTTAAAGTTTATAATTCTATTTATATTGTGTGTCGTGTTCTGCCAAGGTCCCGTAGTAGTCGATCGGACAAGCCTCAAGCGCTTGCGGGTTAATAGCCCCGTCCTAGGTGCAAATCCTAGTCTTGGCATTATGGCGTCATCGTCTAACGGTTAGGACGTGGGCCTTTGAAGCCTGCAATCCGGGTTCGAGTCCCGGTGATGCCTTTTATTTTTATGTTAACAAATTGTTAGCTTAACATAAAATACTATTCTATATATAAAGGTCCTTTTCGAAATTGATGATATCCATTATTACTCTTTCTACATGATGGTCTTTTTCTGTGATCGTTATTATAATAATAATCATACGGTACTCCACATTCTATACATTTTGATTCATAACAACAATAATACAGACTTGAGTTACATATACCCATTTATTAAATATTCTTAGTTATCTTTTAATTTATCTTTCAATACAAAATATTTTTTTATTACTTCTATTTCGAGTACTTGCTCTAGATAATTATTCGAAAATTGACTCATATACTTATTTGCATTTCTTATTATTTCTTTACATTTTTCTTGATTGTTATTACACCAATCCACTTTCTCACCCAAATCCGAAAAATCATCTTTTAAAAGCACATAGTGTTTATTTGCTTCTAATTTTGATTCCATTAACCAACTTGTAACACGTGGTCTAGGCATTAATACAACACTATTTGAGTTTAGTTTCCAGTTCAATCCTGAGTCTTTATCATTTCCTTCGATAGAGAGAATATACTTATGTTTTAAAAACTCTTCTGGACGACATCTACCCTTCACATAACATTCATATTTAGATTTTAACCAAGATCTATGTACAAAACTGAATCCCACATTTATATCCGGTCTTTTTTCATACCAATTTTCTATCATTGTAAATCTATTTGCTTCTCTAGGATTCCATTCTTTTGCTGAAAAATGCTGTGAACATCCTGTTGTTACTCCTCTCCAAAATACTGCATTCATTTTAGTTTCAAATGGAAAATCTAGTGGTTTATTATAATATAATCCCCAATGTCTATTTATATTAAATGATCGCACTAATATCGAGCTATTATTTTCTTCACATCTATTCTTTGATATTGTCCAGTTATGCTGCTGATCTTTTGTAATTACATCTCCTCTTGAAAAAGAAAATCTTTTATCTTTGTTATTTGTTATTTCTAGTAGATATTTTAATGGTACATCATAAACTGTATCATGAGTGTTAATACCATTTGTTAAATCATTAATACAATATTTATTCATATCTGGATGAGATTTATCTTTGTCTTCACCTAAGTAAAACTGCAATCTTTCAAAAAAACCATCAGGATATTTATCATTAAACTCCATAATACAATTACAAATGTCATTTTTTTATGTGATAATGCTTCTTATAACTTTTATTTTTTCGATGTTCTCCTCGTAATAAATTACATATTGGAATACTTAATGTGTCAGTAATAAATGTGCAATCCAAATCAGGTAAAGGCGAATGTGATGCATATGGATGATCTTTCTTGAATCTATATTTCCAGTAATCTATTATTCCTTTTACTTGCTGATATGTATTTCTATAAGCTATCCTTGATAAGCTCTCAATATTATACGCAGGCTTGAAACTCCAAAAGTTGAGTGTTTGATACATTTGATTTTTAAGCATTTTGTATCTATACTCGAAATCTATTAAGTCTACTAAGTTAGAGTTGTTTAAAAACATTAATGGTCCTCCTAAAAAAGATAAGATGAGAGAAATTATGTCATAATTCACAATTTCTAACCAATTCATTACTAATATTTATCATAATTTCTTTTTATTATATATATGAAAAAAGTGTATTGTCTTAAAGGTTCAAAGCAAAAATGCCCCAAAGGTTATATTCAAAGTGTTGCACAAGATGGAGGTATATGTAAAAAACTATGTACTAGACCTGATATGGAGAAAAAGATTTTAAAGAAATTAAAGAGAATGTTAAAGACTCGTAAACGTAAGGTTCACAAGCATAAGGTTCGTAAACATAAGGTTCGCAAACATAAGACTCGCAAACATAGGGTTCGTAAACATAAGACTCGTAAACATAACACTCGCAAGCATAAGACTCGTAAACATAACACTCGCAAGCATAAGGTTCGCAAACATAATGGAGGTGGGGAAGGTCAATCACAAGAAAGTCAATCAGATTGTGCATCAACATGTAAAACGTATAAGGTTGATGAAGTAATTATATATACACGTTCTCGTATGGGGGTGGGAAGTAATGATATAACTGGTAGGATAATCAAAATAGGCAAGCCAAGTAATGGTTGGAATAGTGGTGTGTGTTGTTATACAATAGAAACTATTGGGCATGGGGGACAGACCGGCCACCTCTTGGAAGTTCCATGCGGGTTAAAGCATCTCATTCGAAGACCAGGAGAAGATGCGGAGGAAACAGTTATGCGTGGAGGACCAGGGCGTAGAGGCTCTAATAATAATTATGGCCTAAACGAAGGAATAAACCCGCAGCAGTGATTGGTTAAGAATAATACTCGCGCATCTAACTTTAAATACTTAATACTACTATATTAGGTCGTCAAATACTTAATATAGTGGCAAATCTAGCTTATTAATGCTAACTCAGAAATCGGTAGGATAATGAGAAACCGGTAGCAATCTAATTAATAGTAAATAGTACAATTTCATATACTTTTTAATTTGATGTCAAAATCGTAGTAGGAGGTAAAACTTACCCTATAAAAAAAATTGAAAAGGTAATAGACACTACTATAGTACATGAGCTAGCAGCGACAAAGGCTAGAAATCCACATGCGGAGCAAACTATCAGGGCCCGCGGACAGTAATTTTAGAAGTACAATGTTAGCTAGCAGCGACAAAGGCTAGAAATAATTATTATAAATAGTCTAGACTAGGAAGCCGCAAGTAAAAGAATATTTATATTTATGGGGAGCACGGAGTTTCATATTTATGGGGAGCACGGTAAACCAGTATACCCAAGTTCGGTCAAAGGGGGCAGATTCAAGATCTGTTGCGTAATGCTTCGTGGGTTCAAATCCCACTGCTGGTACCATCTCAGTTAGCTCAGTTGGCAGAGCGATTGTCTTATTAACAATTGGTCGGGGGTTCAAGTCCCTCACTGAGAACATCCCAATTAGTCCAAATGGTTAGGATACCCCTCTTTCACAGGGGAGAACCGGGATCGATACCCGGATTGGGAATTGCTGGGCGCGGCGATTTAACTACGCAACTGTAAAGATGTAGGTGATGATAAAAGGTAGCCAAATACAAGATTACAATTATGGGAGCACGGAAATCTATATAATTAATAACAGGCAATTGTGTTGGCGATTGATTTTAGTATTATAGATTTGGGGAGCACGGAAAAAGGATTAGTATATCCAAGTGGACAAAGGGAGGGGGCCAAAAGCCTCCGGCATAGTTTGCAGAATTGCAAAGCTTCGCTGGTTCGAACCCAGCTACTATATCCTTGGGGAGCACGGAAACATTAGATATGCCCCGAGAGGTCTAAGGGAACAGCACGAAGATGTTGTTGGTATTTACCGGTCGTAGTGTTCGAATCCTACTATCTAAACAGTGGAGCACGGTGTGTAAAGTAATGTAATATATAGCGCTATGGATAGCACCCATTTTTGTAAAGTTCTTATAGTGAAATGGTTATCACGCCAGTCTTTGAAACTGGTATTCAGGGTTCGAACCCCTGTAAGAACATTTGACAAACCAGTATACCCAAGTCAGGTCAAAGGGGGGGCACTTAAGATGCTCTGCGTAATGCTTCGTGGGTTCGAATCCCACTGCTGGTATATTTTTTATCTAAAAACTACTGATATACGCTTCTTTCCTGGCCTTATAGCATGCACATAGTTACGTTGCATACCTACCATTAACCCAACTGACTGATGTGGTAAACTAATTGTAAACTCTTCTCTTTCTTCACCACGCTCCTTACGAGTTGACCATTCACCTCCTGTCGTACGGTAAAACTCCATCACATGACTCTCTGATTCATCATATTCAAAAGAAAATACTATTGAACATGGTTCTCTTTTTAAAGCATGGTAATCCTTATGATAAGATATAAAATCTCCTTCATCATATACATTCACTATTGCATCACTCAATTTATATCCATTATAAAGGGGTTGTACTATCTCTAATAGTCGTTCTAACAAAGGCGTAAAAGGTTGATATATGTATCTTGGTGGTATATACTTCCACTCTTTACACAATGGACTTCCTACTTTCTCTCTATCATTTGTAAATAAACCCGTGTTTCTTGAATTCACTGAAAAACCATCACAATCATATACATAATCTTCTACATCTCTTAGTACATCTCTATATCCTACACTACAATCTAACTTATATAACTTGAAATATCCATCATCCTTTGTTTCATAGCTTTCAAGAAGCTTCATCTTATTTAATTACTATCTATATTTTTAACCTATTCTAGTTGTATGTTAAAATAAAAACACTTTGACCTAGATTAAAAACAAAACTAAGAGAGAAAATAAATAAAAAATAAAAATACTAGTCACCTGATATGCTTGTCAAGGGGCCTCTTTTTTCATAGGGTGGGCTTTCCAACTAGTATCCGCATTGTTAGCTTTCTTCTCCTTCCTCTAGCTGATCAACTAGATTCAGGCTTGAACTATCTCAATCAATAGGGATCAATCTATCTCATGAGTCGATGTTGCAGTCGGTAATCTAGAAAAAAGTATTTCAATTTTTTTGGCCACTAATACACCTTATTACATAATCTTATTTTTCACATTTAACTATATTAATGCTAACTCAGAAATCGGTAGGATAATGAGAAACCGGTAATAAAAATATAGCATATAGAAGGGGCATCATACAACCACCTAGCACATAACCTGCGGTGTTGCCTCTTACGATGTAAGCCTTCGTACTATATTCTGCACAGCTTGCCTTTTCATCTACTCTTCTCAGGGTACCACCCATATTTCAGCGGCGGCAGCAGCCACACCGATTCAACGTTTTTTTTGAAGAGCCTAGTACTAGCCTCCCCAGCAGGGAGGTTATAGCACGTTACACGTTCCAGCTGGTTAGACTGGACTAATAGTGTCATCTCCCTATCAACCGCTCTATGATTATGGGACATCCCGAACCAACACCATGTGGCCCAAGACGCTTATTACTTAACACAAAATAAGTATTTCATTTTTTTAATACAATAAAACATATCATTATTAAAAAATATTTAATTACATAAAAAAGCTTATTTTTTCTTTTATTTTTCTTCCTCTTTCCAAGCTTTTTTTGTATTTTATAGCCATTTCTCTCTTTATTTTATTTTTTATCCTTCTCAACCATACTTATAACTTTTCTAATAAACCTTTTATCAATAGAGTCAACCTTGTCTTTGAGACCTTTGAAAATAATATCAAGAGAGAAATTAAATATTTAATACAATTTTTCTTTCATTTTTATTCACGAATATTCTGATTTTCTTGTATTTTCCAACTATTTTCTCTCTTCTCTACTTCCCCTTCTATCCAAATAAACTTACCTTTTCTTACCAAACATACACGTCCTGGACTTTTATATGTTGGTCTTGCATAACAACCATCTGCTTTCCCAAGTAAATTACCACTACTATCATATACACTATCTCCGGTCTTTACGCTATTATATGCATTATATAGATGCTTTGCCCAAGCTATTTTCACCGACATGATTATAATGGCCATTTCTCTCTATAATTTAATTCAATTTTAAATAAAAAAACCTTTTTAGGTTTTCTTTTTTTTCTTTTTTTTATTTTTATTTCTTTTTTGTAGTTTTTCTAATTTTTAGTTCTTTTTTTTAAGTTACTGTCTGCACACTGGGCAGTCCTGGCCACGTGTTAACCAGGTGTGGATACACTTATCATGAAAGCAGTGTCCACAATCTAGTCTGCAATGGTTATGTTCATATTGCGGAGACAGACAAATAGCACACTTATCTTCTAGCTCTTCACCTAGTTCTTCTGGGTCCAAAATCTTAGCCTCTGTTCTCTTGAATCGCTGTACATCCTTCACATACTTATCTAGAGTCTTAGTGAAGTTCTCATCATCAAAACTCTCCATCTTGAAGCTAAAGACATCAATCTCACTCTCTTGACCAATACGATGGCATCTGGCTACTGCCTGGTCCTCAACCGCTGGGTTCCAATTCGGCGTTACGAAATACACTTCACTGAACCTCTGTAGGTTAAGACCCTCACAGCCAGTACGAATCTGTAGCACTAGAGCATCAAACTCATCACTCATAAGGATTTCATCACGCTGCAGCTGACTGGTACGGCCATCAAATCGAGCGGTTTTCAGCCCCATATCTGAGATACGGCTCATCAGCTTATCGATCTCAGAGTGGTAATGACAGAAGATCAGTTTTGCACGTCCATTATCCTTACGCTGTTCAATCTTAGATACGACTGCATTGATCTTACTCTGATACTGCATAGCCTGAGTCAGGAAGGATTCGTCTTCAAGAATACCTAACTCTAGTAGCACCTTTATGTTCTTCTCAAGTAGGCTTGAGTCAATACATACCTGTCTGGCACGTTGAAGCATTGCGAAGTGATGAAATCCTGCTCTGCTGAAGGGGTTCTCTTCCCTCATCGCCACATTAGCAAAAGCTAGATGAGAGTGGATATCAGCTGCTAAGGTCTTCTCTTCTTGACTCTCCCACTCCACATTCTCTACATGTCGATGGAGGTCTGGCAAGATGATACCAACGGACTTCTTCGTTCTCTTCTTGATGAGAGCTTCTGATATGGTGCTGATGTTAGACTTATTGGTGTAAAACCCTTGCTCCATTCCCAGTACCGCACACAAACCATAGAAGTCCGTTACACTGTTTTGAATTGGTGTTCCCGTTACGAGCCACTTATGGGTTGCTGGTACACATGCTCCTGCTTTGTGGTTTCGCGTGTTACGGTTACGCATATGATGAGCTTCATCAAAGATTACTCTGTCCCAGTTTACCTTATGTAGCTTTCCGAACTTAAGTGGCACTCCTTTTCGTGGCTTTTCTGTAAGCTTAGCCAGCATACCATACGTTGTGAGTACGATTGGCGAGCCCTTAACCTGGTCAATTGTTGCTGTGCGACCTTCGTAGCCATGGTACACTAATGGTCTGTGACCCAACGTTTTCGTGATGATGATCTCCCACTGCTCAAGGAGAGCGCGAGGTAAGACTACCAGAGTGTGTAGCTTGAAGTTAGCTAACAGCAACCCTATCATCTGGATGGTCTTCCCTAGACCCATCTCGTCTGCCAGGATACCACCGCGGATTTGCTTTTTGCCCATCATGCAACCATTTGTCTCTAGGCTAAGCATCCATTCTACTCCTTCTCGTTGGTAGTCTTTGGCATCAAAGCCGTTACGTTCCAAAAATGCTTCGAATCGTTCCATATTACGTAGTTTGCTGTAGTAGTTGTTACACTGTGTTATCTAGTAGGTACTTTAATAGTTTGATGTTGTGTTCGGGGGATGTCATCTGCATTTTACAAAAAAAAGCATTCAATTTTATATATTCTATACTAACTCAGAAATCGGTAGGATAATGAGAAACCGGTAACAATTTATATACAATAAAAAATTGGCTTTTCGCCTTTTTTCTTTTTTATTTTTTTATTTTCTTATTTTTATTTTTTCAATACTTAATCTTCATCACTATCCACACCCGCCATCATCACAATATTCTCACCATCCCATGTTCCTATCTCTTCCTGGCTCTCCATATCATATACCGTTCCATTTACATCTCTGAGGTATTCAGTTCCCTCGAACTCGAACTTTTCAACTTCAACTTCATCATCTTCATCATCTGTCTCCACATGATCCTCTAGAGTTAGCTCTGCTGCCTCCTCTTGAAGATCTTCAACTGAGATCTCGTCTTGCTCTGTATTAGCATCTTCTTGCTTTGCCACAGCCTTCATTAGCTTCTCGGCATCTTTGGTTTCCTTCTTAGCCAATTTCGCAGCCTCTTTTGCTGCCTTCTTAGCCAATTTATCAGCCTCTTTTGCTGCCTTCTTAGCCAATTTATCAGCCTCTTTTGCTGCCTTTTTTTCAGCTGCCTTCTTAGCCTTAGCTTCAGCCTTAGCCAACTTCTCAGCTTCCTTCTCTTCAGCCGTTTTCTTAGGCTTACGGGTCGCTTTCTTAGCCTTTGGCTTGACTTCAACCTCAGTTTCCTTCTCTTCAGCTACTGACTCTTCAGCTACTGACTCTTCATCCTCTTCCACTTGACATGCTTGAGCTTGAGCCACTAGATTTGCGATCAGATCATCTCCTGCTCCTCCTGTTACTACCTTCTTTGTCTTCTTAGGCCTTCCACGTTTCTTAGGTGCTGCATTTGCATCCTTCTCCTTCTTTGCCTTTGCTGGCCGACCCTTCTTAGCCTTCACTACTTCGAATTGCTCTTCGGGAATAGTCATGCCGAACTTTTCGGCTTCAGCTACTGCTGCTTCCTTGGTAATGTTAAGCTTCAGCATCACATTTCCGTAATTTGTTGGCGCTTTTCCCTTTCGATCACGCCAGCACGCACCCTTTGCAATCCTTTCTTCAATTGTACCATACGTTGGCTTTCCTTCATTTTGAGCCGCTTGACGAGCACATGTTGTACAAAACACACCCGATCCTACTGGCATATTCATACACTGTGTGTATAAACCACGGTTCAGCTTGATTCCATGACAAAATCCCTCCAGTTCCATTCCGCAGAATGGCAGAGTCAATTCTGGCTTTGCCAATGTTTCCTTCTTTTTCTTCTGCTTCTTCTTCGATTTTCCGTCCACCACCTCCACTCCACCGAACTTCGATATTGCCTCTGACGCTGAAAACTTGTATTCCTCTGCACACGCACGGATTGCTATTTCCGCCGCTTCGCACACCGCTTCACGCACTCCCTTCATTGTTCGCGATACTATCGTTACTGCTTTCATGATCTTTTACTTCTATTTACTATAGACTTTTTTACCGATTTTACTACACTTCACTACAAAATACATACACATTTCAATTTTCTCGTG